>Ga0247605_1000164_pt1 | contig 9589 bp, 12 predicted proteins | sample 91RmetaT_FD_186074 | JGI IMG/M metagenome (GOLD analysis project Ga0247605, IMG submission 186074) | Metatranscriptome of seawater microbial communities from Monterey Bay, California, United States - 91R (Metagenome Metatranscriptome) | ecosystem: Environmental > Aquatic > Marine > Coastal... | reverse complement strand
TTGTCCTCATCAATATGTGGGTGGTGTCTCTTGTAATATCTAACCTTACTTTCCACCCCATTGTTACTACCCGGCTTCTTCGCGGACTCATATCTCCACTTGGGGACATATTTCTTGGGGAAGTAGATGAAGTCTTCGGAACGAGAGTCCGGTCTCGCATTTAGAATCTTCAACAGACCCTCATCCCATCGGGAGAAAGATATCTGGTTGTAGAGACAGATCACGTCGGGTGCGTCTGTATCGACGACTGCGCGGTAGAAGTTCTTTCCATAAGGCGTAATGAGATCATCACCGTCCACGTGGACCATGTAATCGTGTTTGCTCTCTAGGAATATTTTGAGGACTGCGTTCTTACCCGTTGCGGGTGTGCCGTCGGAGTCGGTGGCGAACCACTCGATCTTGTTCCTTTCGCAGTATCCTATCACCTCATACTCGTATTCAGAGTCTTGGGTGTTAATAACGACCGTGGTTTGGTCTTTAGATAGGGTGTCGAATTGACGAATAAGCGTATCGATATCACTACTAGTCAATACGTAGAATCTCAGACTTGACATTAAGCGCTTCGTTTCTGGTAAATCTTCTCAGCGAGTTCGTCTTTTGTTAGGCGTTTAAGGGAACACTCCCTGTCAACGCCTTCCTTAATTGCTATCTCAATGAGTCGATCTTTCCTCATTTTGTGTATGGGAAGTTTTTCAGCACAGGTTTCGTGGGTCTTTCTCAGACCCACTAACTTAATGAGTAACTCCCATAGCGAGTTCATAATACACTACTTAGGCTCTGGGGCCTTCTTGGTAGATTTACCCGCTTTAGACACAGTTTCATGACTATCGTCTTCCATGTCTTCAATCTTCTTATCAGACTTACCTTTGTGAATTTCTTGAGCACGTTTGGTGTCTGGAGTAGTAGAATCTTCTGGGGTTTCTCCCTTCGCAGCCTTTTGAGTAGCTTCGATCAATGCAGACCAGAACTCTTCAAACGCTTCCTTGGTCTCGATCTTAGAGATCTCTGCTTTCTTGTCAGCGGTCTTTGGGTTCTGTTTCAACTTGCTGTCACCACCTTCTGGTTCTGGCTTTTCTTCTTCCTCATCGTCATCACTCTCTGGTGCTGGTTTTTCGGACTCTTCTTCGCCGTCGTCTTTCTTAGGTGGGACTGGGGACTTCTTCTTCTTTGGTTTTTCTTCAGACTCTTCTTCGTCCTTCTCAACCTCTTCCTTCGCTGGTTTCTTACCACCATCGATTGCATCGTCAGTTGCCTTACGACGCTTGTGTAGGTATTCGTCAGAAGAATCTACATCGCCATCATTGTCGATGTCCTTGTCCTTACGATCATCGAACTTCTTATCGTTCTCTTTGTCGTTTACTGGATCAAGTTTCTTCTCGTGGACGCCTTTACCATCGCAATGGTCGCATCCTTCGCCCTTGCACTTAGGACATTCAGTCTCTTCTTTTTGCTTACGCTCAGAGACCATTTCCAAATACGCCTCCATAATTTTAGTGATATCTGACATCATAGTCTCCGTTAATTAGGCGTCAAAAAATATTTTGACGATCACACCGGCAAAGACTGTTGCGGTTAGAGTAATGATATACTGCATCACCTTCACGGTCTTACCTTGTTCGTTTACACTATCTTCGATGTCGTCCATTCTCTGAGAGAAACGGTTCATACGTTCGAAGTTTTGTGCGTTGGCTTTCTCTATATTGATCAACTTCTCCTCTGCACGAGCTAAGTTAATCATTGCATCGGAAAGTTTGTCGATTTTGTCCTCAATTCTAGCGAGGCGTTGTTCTTCACGTTGCACATGCTCATACAAGTCTTTGGAGTTATCGCTCATTTCGATTGTTCCATTAGTATGTGTTAAATGATATAAGTCATCTATATGATCTAGTGGATCCTTGTTCTGACTTACGAGTTAATGTTTCTATTTATACGAAATCAATTATCTACCTTGGCACCTGATCGCCACTGGTAACATGACCAGTAACGTGCCTTCCACTTCGGGCCAGGGTCGTCACAGTTGTGTCTTGCCCTGAAACTTTTACGACGATTTGGATCGTCTCTCTTGATTTCCATGTTAGGGTCACCAAAGTTCACCTTGACTACATTACCTTTTTCATTTTTTACATACACAGAAAACTTCTTTGGACCATCGGGTGTACGGAACGGATTGTTCAGTTTAACCTTCTTGCCCTGATACTCCGATTCCTCGACGACAAGAGTCTCGCCCGCACATGATTCGCAGCAGGCGTCAATAGTGTCTTCAAGGAATGTATTAAACGGTTTCATTCTCCAGAACCTCTTCACAGTTGTAGGTCTTACCCGCGAATACAAACGTAGAGTCACCTTTCGCCTTCGCCTGTTTCGCGGCGTAGATGAACTGACCTTTGTCTTCGGTCTTGACTGACTCGTTGTACTTACCCTTGCCATGTTTTGCAAGTAATTCTTTTGCCTTGGAACTATCGTGGAAAGAGAATGTATAAGACTTACCGTCTTTTTCGTCCTTGACCACATAACCAGATTTGGTCATCTTAGTGATCTTGCCCATTCTCTTATCGCCATTCTTAGGTTCGTAGAAATCAACACCTCTTCCAACGTTGATTGAGTTCTTTGTCTCTGCGCCCATGCCTTTAGTTGCAAGAGTTCGGTAATTTTCATCAAGCGATTCTACTGAGTCCTCTAACCCTTCACGCATAAGTTTACCACCTTTTACCCTGAATCCGTTATCTTTTAGGATTTTAGTAATAGTGGTCTTCTTTACCAAGTCGTCCATATCCTTGAGCAACTTAGTCAAACCCATGAATGCCTTATCCTGTACACTTAAAGAGGAATTCATAAACATAACACGTGCGAATGCAGCGGCCTTCTCGAACTCAATACCCTTTTTCTTATGTTTCAAGAGTTCATTAGATATCTTTTCAAAATCTGCGGCTTCGTCAAGTTCTACATCCTCAACATCTTCTTTAACAGTTCCGGACACACGCAATGCTGCGATGAATGCCTTGCCTTGTGGACCTTTGATGCCTGCCTTAGCCATTGCTTTATTGATAGCACCACGATTCCACGGTCCCATGTTTACTGCTTCGTCAAGTTCGACCGACTCATTAGTACCTAGAATCTTGTATGATTTGATACTTGCAGCCATATTACCTAGCGCAAGAGTCGCGTCCTTACCATTACGACTGTATAGGTGATACTTACCTTTACCATCAATGGTCATATTAACCTTGTCGACATTGTACTTTGCACTACGAGATGTACTCTTTACAGTGAAAACTCGCTTCTGACTAGAACTAATAGAAGAACCGAATTCAATCTCAATTCGCATTCCCTTCTTTAACTTCTCAAAGTCGGACCGTGATACTGCTGCCTCTGTTAGATCAAGCTGTACCGACTCTTCGACAGACTCAAGCTCAGCAGTGACCTTACCTTCTCTTAATTCAAAAAAATCTTTCACTTTAACTTCCTCTTGATGCGCCTCGAAATACCTTAGATTGTGCGCGATTTGTATTATTACTTTTCAGATTTGGGCCGGGATCGCCCTTTAAACTAAACCTATTATTTTCAGAACTAGTAGACTGCAACCTTTCTCGTTTCTCTTGAGACATCTTTTTGTTGCGTGGTTTCTTAGTCTTACTCATATTTATTCCTTATTTTAATTTGTCCTGTCGTCGACGATCTCGGGCCATTCGCAACCAGTCTTTTGATGCGCGACTGTTATGTTGTCTGACCGCACTGAAAATCTTTTCAGACTCCGCCTTTGCTTTTTTTAAACTTAGGATCTTTCTTTACCGAATCAGGAGTCAACCCTGTAGAACCCCTAGGAAACTTTTTAAGTTTATCCGCCGAGACTCTTTGCATCTTATCAAGTTCTCGTGACTTATTATACCACGCATCAAACTGGGCGTCAGTAGATTCTACTGCGTAACCCATCTTCTTCAATTCTGCCTTGGAGAAGGATGGTGGTGGTTTACTGAAAAAGTCAGCCGACTTCTTGATCCTGTCTAGTTTCTTTTGAGACCCAAGACCATGTTTCGCCGCACGTGCGGAAAGACGGTCTTGTGCAGACCGCCTTGCTTCTCTTATTTCAGTAAACTTTTTCATGGTATTAAGAAGCTTCACCTACAAATAGGTCAGTAATAAACCAATTATGATTGCCATATTCTTCATCGCCATTTCCTTGGAAGATGACAAGATCAACAACTATTTCATTTTGGTTATACCAAGACAGAGTAAACTCGCCGCCTGAGTTAAACGGTTGATTTGGTACTGGACCAGCAATAGTTTGAGCACCAAAAGTATCATATTGATCCGTCGTAGAACTTGATGTGAATGCATAACCCGCATCAACAGCATGCGCAATGACATGATTCAAACTAGTATATGCGGCTGTTCCGGTTGGAATTATGACGAAGTTCCTTCCATGATTCAAACTAGGGCCGATATTGTCTGAAGCAACATTCATTGAAACACTGATTGTGGTATCAGCAGGTAACGTGACCGTCTGTATAAGTTTTACTGGTACGCCATCGGTACTATATTCTATATCTCCATTAGGAGATACAATGACAGTATTTTGTTCATTACCCTGCCAGTTTGATGGAACAACTAAGTTTTGTGGTGGCGGTGGTGGGAATGGGAATTGAACCATATGTAATTTAGTACCGAATTCGTAAATGTGTTCTGCTCGGTCAACAGAAGGTTCAGTGATTTGATAAGGAGCTGCCGATAGATCATTTAGGTCATATCTCCACACATATGCTCCATCGGTGCCCGAAGTCGCATACCAAGAAGCTGCACCAGCACTTCCTCTATCTGAGACATATAGATAATTGTCATCTGTAACTAATGATGCACCAAATCGGTCAGAACCACTATCAGTACTATTAGATAACGGTGCTGTTATTATCTGACTAGGGGAAGACAAGTTTGACTTGTCATATACATAAACCCTACCCTGTTGACCGTCACCGCCCACATTTTCAAGCATAGCACTTAATATAAACTTATCATCTGTTTCTTCTATATAACCAGCAAATGCGGCATAATTACCATTTGGGGCTGGGTAGGTTATAGTAGATACAAGGTTTCCGGTTGTTATATCTCGTATCTGCATCTGACCATTATGAATAGTCGAGTTATTAGGATTATACGAAGCATTTACACCCACATAGATCTGACTTCCATCATTTGAAATACGTAGACCCATCCAAGAACATGCTCCTTGAAGATCTTCGTCAGTTAGGTGTATTGGTGATGATAGGTCGGATAAATCATATATTGATACTGATCCATGATTATATGAAGATGTGGAACTATTATCATAATTGTCGTCACCTACAACCAGATGAGTATTGGTAGCGTACATCTGCGAAGCGAAGTTCCATTGACTATTGGCTGGTGGTCTAGTGTCTGAAATAACTGTCGGTGAAGCAGACAGATCACTTAAATCGTAAACAAAAATAGTTTGGTCACCTTGTTCACTGACAAACAAGTGAGTATCGTTAGTCGTTACAGACTTGCCAAAATATCCGTTCTCCGAAGGTGTAGGTGAGGTCATTGTAGTAACAGGAGTAGTTAAATCGGATTTGTCGTAAACATATACAACACCTTGATTGCCTAATCCACCAAGATCTTCATATTGTGCCCCCATGAATAATTGTTCATTACGAGAAGTAATAATTGAACCCGCATGTCCAACACCATCACTATAATTATTCCACTGGTTAGCATCATCCCCGTTAGGGCTATTGACTACAATAGGATCTGCTTCGATGTTATATACATCATACAAATACACTCTGTCTTGATATGGATAGGAACCGGATGTTCTTTCTCCTTCAGCCACTCGTACCACAAGGTATGTCGGAATTGGTGGTCCTACGTATGGTGGGTTGTTTGCGTCAACACCGGCAATTACTTGACCAGCCTGAAACACCGCACCCGCTAAAATTTGATTTGCCATTTTTGTTAAAAACCTCTTTTGAGTTTTATGCTAAGTCTTTGTCATGGTTAAGGTTACCTTTCTTCTTCTTTACGATGAAAGCATTAACCCTTGCCATTCCCCATTGTTGCGGTGTGGTGCCTGGGCGGTGACCCGTCTTCCATGCAGCAACACCTCTATTATAAACTTTGCGAAGTGTGTCCGGTGAGATACCCGACTTCTTCGCCTTCGCTGCGATACCGTCTGGACCTTCCTCTAAATCGAGATCAGAGTAGAGACCATATCTTTTTTCTTCAAGGTACTTCTTGAAATTTATCATGCCAATTGCCTTATCATACCCGCCAATGCCTTTCTATCCATGTCCAGATTGAACTTACGAATAGTGTTAGCGGCGTGATATTCTATTGAACGTCCGTCTCCAGATTTATCAAGTTCTTTCTTGATGTACTGTGCGACTTTCTTATATTTATTCCTATGGATAGACTTAGCGTCCAACTTATTCATGAGATCAGTCACCCAGTTCTCTAGGATCTTATCCTGTTCTTCATACATGTCCTTGAACGCCTTGGTATACTTCGATGGTTTGGTCTTTGCGGTTGCATCGCCTGGCGCTGGTTTGTATGCAGATGAATCGTTGTCTGCTTTTTTTACCGTGTTTATTGAAGTGCGCATCACGTTTATCTTTGGTGGACTTCTTGAGTCCTGCGTGATATCGCGCTGGTTGAGTTCCTTCCTTATCCTTTATATCAGGATCCTGAGCCTCATACTTGATCTCTGGACTTGTTGTCTTGAATCCCTTCTTGCGCATGATGGTCTTGTTGACCACCTCGAACTCACCGTCTTTGAAATTTACAACAACCGGAAGATTCAGATCTGACTGCATGTCCTTGAGGACCGCTTCTGCATCTCCGTGTTTCTTAATGTCTTTGCCCTTGTTCTTTGCAATCTTCTTGAACAAACGCTGAATCTCTGCGACCTTGATCTCTGGGTCATTGCGCTTGTCGTTCATACGATCTGCGAAATGACGGGTGAACTCGACATCGATGTCGAACTTCTTCAACAAACGATCACCGAACTTCTCTAGGTCGTCTATTTGTCTTTGTGATACATCCTCTTCAAGTTTCTCGACTGCGTCTAACCACTTGCGGGACTTCTTGCCATTGTGTTCTACAATGACGTAATTTGCTCCTAAAACGACTACAGTAGCCACCTCATCACTTTCTTTGATGACTACTGTATCGCCGACTTCAAACAGAGAACCCGCAACATATTGTTCGCGAGTTTCTGATACTGTTTTTAGTTCTAGGTGATTACGGAATTCTAGGGCTTCTTTAAGTCCCATGCCCTTACGCACGTCGTTAAATAACTTACGTGTGTCTTTATCGGACATAGACTTGGGAACGCCTTGCGCGAACGTTACGAAATCATTATTCGCTGCATTCTCTCGCTGTTTAGACGCTGACATCCCTTCCACACCACTAGCGTCTGGATCTCTCTCACCAGCAGATACTATGTTAATGTTTTTAAAATTGTAGAAGCCATGACGGCCCTTCGTCCCGTTGTATTTTTTCAACAGGACATCGAATTCTGTAATACGGTCTTCCCCAACGACCATTGTTACTGACTTGTAACCTTGGTCATACAGAGCGACCATCGCATTGATTGCGGTCTTTACCGACTTATCTGCGATGATGTTTCGTGCATGTTTTGGAAACATCTTACGTGTGTGTTTGATCTTATCACTATACGACAACGGGTTCTTTTTCGGGTCTTGAGATTGCGACACGAAGACTTTGTAGTCAGACTTACCCGACTTGGTTGATAGTGTGTCCATGACCTTGCCGTGACCAACGGTGGGCGGGTTCATGCGACCAAACGTGAAAAATACTTCACGCTCCTCTTCTACGAGGTATTGTGAAAAATTCTTTATCATTACTTTTGACCGCGTCCACGTTTACGTTGTATTTCTGCCTTACGAACAACCTTTAGTTGTTTCTTGGCACCACGGTCAATTTTCTTTTGCATGGCAGGATTGTCTAGACGCTTCTCGATGTTCTTCTTCTGCGCGAGTGACATTTGATCTTTTGACTTACCCTTTGCAAGTTTGTCTACCATCTGGTTACGCGCGGATCTACGTGCGCGTTTCTTTAGTGTGTCCATGTTCGCCATCTTGCGTTCTGATTTCTTTCGAGCAATAGCGATCTTCGCCTTGTTCTTTTTCATTCGCATTGCGAGTTTACGTCGCTGGGCGTTATCTAGGACTTCGTCCACAAATTGTTTAAACGACTCCACAGTCATTATCCCCTTTGGTTTTTCCCATGTTATCTACGGGCGGAATCCCACCCTTTCAATATATCAGATGAAAAGTTGTTGTATGAGAACTCCATACGATCAACCAATTTCACCGCATCACCACCAAGTGTATCGATCACCACATACCCCTCTTCTCCAGTGACTTGGTATCCGTCAACTGTCTGAACGAAGGTATCGATCGTCTTTAGTTTGTCCAAACTATTTATAAGTTTTAATTTGACCAGTACCATCAAACGTTGCATTTCAAACATTTTTACGAGATTTGCCTTGTTGTCTGACGAGAAAAACTTCATTTCATCTGCATATTTCTGAATCCACGAGTCTTTTCCACGTTGGGACTTCTTACTGGCGATCTCTTTTTGATAGTATGCTTGACGGTTTGCGACCAATCCCGTGACGTGTTTGGTAGAGTCTGGGATGAGTGCGCCTGCACGAACGAACGAATTATTGTATGTCTCGATCGCCTGTGCAAGGTTCTGATTTGATTCTAGAGACTTGATTGTGATCTCAGAAGTCTGACCAAAAAGACGACCAATTTTAGTTAACAGAGAATTGACCTCTTTGGTGTCTTCTGAACTCATGGTCGCGTTAGTCACGTCGCGGAGCATAGCGTCTTGCGACCATACATTGCGCGACGTGCGGAACCGAGACATGTCCACACCATAGGACGCCTTCATGTTCTCAAAAGATGTTCCGGTGTAGGTCGTATGCCATACAATACCAATCTTTGCGGCGCGTATATCTGCTGCCTGTTCCCAAGGTACTGCGTATGCGATAGTGTTTGGGTGAAAGACAACGTATTTCTTTCCTCCAATTTTCTTACCCTGTAGGTCTGCACGACTAAACAGGAAGTCTCCCTGAACAACACCCTTGATGTTTAGGTCTGGGAGATACTTGAGTGCCTGTTTCAATTTTGAGTTTAGGTCTCCCTTGGTGTCCGCGTCGATGTCCGCGTCGGTCTTGTAGACCTTCGGGTTCTTGTTGAAGATGCCCTTCTTCGCGACAAAGAACTGACCGTCTGACGGGTCGGTGCCACAAAAGATGGCGGGTGCACCGTCCCACTTGACCGACACATTACCCGCCTTCTTTCCCGCTAACATATCACGTAGTCCCGTTAATGCATAAATTGCTTCACGCGTACCGTCGACACCACCGTAGAGAACCTTGTCCTCAATGTGGGTCATGTGAGTGTTCTTTTGTTCAGTAATGTAGGAAGAGAAGTTTTCTATTACCATGTTGGTGAACTCATTGCCACGTTTCCAGAAAACTCTAAACCAAGAGCATCCATAAGGGTTGATACCCCTTTCTGTGCAAGGGTTTTAAGATTACCGATCA
>Ga0247605_1000161_pt1 | contig 9668 bp, 4 predicted proteins | sample 91RmetaT_FD_186074 | JGI IMG/M metagenome (GOLD analysis project Ga0247605, IMG submission 186074) | Metatranscriptome of seawater microbial communities from Monterey Bay, California, United States - 91R (Metagenome Metatranscriptome) | ecosystem: Environmental > Aquatic > Marine > Coastal... | reverse complement strand
TGGTTCGTGCGTGTGAACCACGTTTGGAACGTGTCCGAAGTTTGTACGTTTGCTAAATTAAGTGCCATTCTAAGCCTCTATTTACTTCGACACCAGTTGCTGCAGCATCTGCTTAATGTCTTTAATATCGTTCTGCATATCATAAACCTTACTTTCAACGTGCTCGAGTCTCTCTGCCTTTTGCTGCTTTCTCAAGTACGCAGCATATTCCTGTTTGTCCACATTTAATATTGCTTGACTATGAGGATCTCGCCTCAAATTATCATGATCCCTTACTTTTATACTACTCTTACTCATAGTAATGCAATCGCTCGGAAGTTGCGGAATGAAGGCGATGCAGCTGTGGACGTCGAGTACATCACTATCTTTATGCTGAACGCGTTAAAGCTACTGTACAATGCACCATCTTTGGTGTAAGTAATGTCGTCAGCAAAGTATTCATATTCATTGTAACGAGATATGTCTTGGTTTACCGTAATCGAGTCTTGCCGCCGGGTCATTAAAACATAGGGCCGTTGTTCAAAGTTATCATCATCATCTTTATTTATAACGCGATAGTAAACTTCAACACTAGCACCGGCCGGCATGTTTTGATCTACAAACACTTTAAGGCTCTTAGCGTCTAACCCTTCCCCTAGTGCTACTAACCTGGTTATATACTTTGCATCAGCGTAACCATTTGTTGGCTCCGTTTCTGGAACAAACACTCCTGTTGGAGGGGGATTAATGATGTTTTTAATCAGAGTTGTACCAGTAGACCCTAAATTAAAGTATGGTGAAACGTTGGGATCCTCAGTTTTAAATGTAACTTTAAGCTGCAAGTCCGTATCTGTAGTAATTTCTTTGGACTCAGTAAATACCAAATCTTGATTCGGCAGAACTTTAATAAACGGCTGTATGGATCCTCCAAGATTCTTTGTTTTAATCTCGTAGACCGCGGAAATATCCCGTAAAGAATCATACCTAGGCATATCAATGTAAGCCAAGTCATACTGGCCAACGGTGTTCGCATATAAAGTATTTGCACTGTATGCAGCACGGCCAACGTTATTAGATGTAAGCGTGAGAGACATATTCGTGTCTGCTGTGAACTGTGCATGCTTCAATCTAAAACATAGATCCGATTCTTGCTGTGGACTCCACGTGCGCGCATTCTGCGACTTAAACAACGATCCCAGGGTTGGTTGTTCGGTTACGATGCCAGTACCGTCTAATCTTGCTTCCCCGATAGTTGAAATGTGGGTAATGTACTCGAGGGAGTCGGTGAGCATTACTATGGAATATTCTCCTGGTAATAGATGAATTGGAGCCTCAAACGGAACATTTGTTGCGACTGTGGAATCTGCACTAGCATTAATTTCACTAGGCCTCAGCGCGACCCGGGACAGAGGTATCGACTCCTCTGAGCTTGGAAACCCATTAACTGTAGGCCGGAGCTCTATTCTTAATGGTAGATTGTTGGGATCCTTTTGAGCTATAAAGATGTCGACAGAGCTCGCAAAGATACCGTTAGGATAGAAATCAGCAGGAATAAAGAAAGTTTGAGCCAACGGATCTTCACCGGTACCAGGGTTACAACGATTTGGATCCTCCTCGTTTCCTGCTGCAGCTGATTGAATATTGGATGCCACTATCGCGGCCGCTGTAGAAGCCGAGTACACAGGGGCCTCGGGGTCTGTGGGATTAATCAGTTCTTCAAAAGCTTGTGTCCAATAAACAGCACCGTGGAGCTCGGGTCGTCGCCCGGCATAAGCCGCGTATTGTTCTTCTAATGTGCTCTCCATAAAAGCCAGCGCAGCTGCACTAAAATCATTCTCACTAGCAATTTGTGCTGCGGACTTTGTAGTATCTAAAAAGAAACCTACTCTATTCTCAGTCTTCGTAATAGTACCAGCATTGGTTGTTACTAGTTGGTATCTTTGAGTCATTGTGGTGGTTGTAGTGTACGTATCCTGTCTTCCTTTAGAGGAAAAAGTCGTAGCACAATACGATGTAGAGAACTGAGGATTAATTAAATTATTAACCAACATCACATCAACTACACCAGCTTCAAACAGCTGTTCTGATGTATCTCTGTTTGATCCACTGACAGTAGCATTAGGATTAGCATCAAACGCTGATTTGCTCAGTACCTGTCTCGAGTTTGGTACCCAGAAATATCCAGAAGCCTCACCAAACTCATTAGTAATAACTTGCTTTTGATTAAATGGAGCATACAGGACCTGTTCTGCTCTTGATGAGCTAAAGGTCGACGGAGCCATCCATCCAGAAATATTCACACCTCCGAAGTACAAGAAAAGCTCTGTGTTTGGTCTTGCGCCTGAAACTGTAAATAAAACTTTTCGAGTACGCATATAAGGATAGTATACGCTACTCGATAGATTTGTAGATACTGACGTATCAGTATAGGATTGCACCGAGGTTGTTGTAACAGACTGAGAAAAATTAGTCTGAATATTGGTACCTGCAATAGTTTTACCACCATTGGCCCCTCCTGGACCCTGTGTCTGGACGTAAGTGAATTGATCGTGACCTAGAGGCTGAGTCTTATCAACACCCTGAAGCGTCTCGGTTCCCTGCTGCCATCCACCATAAGTTGTACCCGCTTGAGCAGATAGACTATTTAAGTGATCTAGATCACCATTACTATTAACGACCACGCTAACGTTGTTGGTGTCTACCCAGGAGTCAGATGAGGGGTCGAGTGTCACTATTCCATTAAAGGTTACAACCTGGAAGGGATTAACATTGATAGTATCTGATGCGGTGACCTGAGATACAAAGTTAGTCTCGGTAAACGGAAGGGTAACAATTTTACTGTTCACTACTAAGTCGCCACCGGCAGCGGCCACCATTGGAGTATGATCGTCACTAAACTTAGGACGCATAAATTGTCGGTTTGGATCAATCGAGGCCTTGTATTCAGTATCGTATACATTACCTATTGAGTGTCCTTTAAAGGGATCTACGATAAAACCGTTCTTAAACCTTGCATCTCCATTGTCATCCAGAAACTGAGTACTTTGTACCTGTGACTCGAGTAGATTAAGTGATGTATAGTACTCTAAATTCTCAACACGCTTGTCAATGATCCCAATATCTTTCATCGTATAACGACCGTTGTCTTGTAATTTAATCAACAAGTCCTTTTCATTATAAGTGTATGGGCTGACGAAAATGGTAGCTATTAACATCTGATCGCTAGATGTCATCGGTACCGGAGGATTGTTCAGATCCGGTGTCCCGGTGGCCACTGTCAATCTACCTCTATGATCCAAAGCTATCTTATGTGTAACTCTTTTGAAATAATCATAGTCTGCTTCAACATTAAAGGTTTGAGAGTCCACCAGCTGATGGTTGTCAAATATTTTGGATGTGCTGTATATGTTTGAATTGGTATTAGCTGATCGGGTTGGCCTGAAGTCTAACGCATCTCTTAACGCGATTGAGTTGCCCCTCTTGGTTACGTAACTTGGAATAGTAACATAATCAGGATAGCTTCTATCTGAAAAATATCCTAAGCCACCACTGTGAGCGTAGTAAGTAAAATCCACCAGTATCTGGTTAGTGTTAGAGCTGAAGCCTGGCTTCAATGTCAGTGTTGAATGGTCGTAATACGAATCTTGTTGGTTCCTGTTGAAATCGAATTTGTTAGTGACATTTTGCATCGTAGTATTAGCACCGTTCACAACTACTACCTGAGAGGTGTTCGAAGTAACTAACGATGAATTTCCTTCGTAAACAGCATTAATTTTTATTACATCAGCATATCCAAGCGACATTGAGCTAGTAGATGAAGGGTAACCACTAGTGAAGGTTTTCGTAGTTTGAGTTTTAGTCTTAACTCGTCTAGTGTCACCGGTAACATCTATTGCAGCAATTATCTCACATATACCATTGAACGAAGCATCGTCCAGATCTAAAGTTGCCGAACCTGGGTTACCTGGTGTAGCTGTTGGCACTGTTACTGCTCTTGCACCAGATGTCATGTTTATATTACTACCAGTTGGTGTAGATCCAGTTCCTCCAGACTTAACTACTACAATGTAGTTTTCATGAGCCAGATCGCCGGTACCAGAAGAAAATCTTTCTGTTCCCCCGTTGGTCTGAATAGTTGCTGTTCCACCTGAAAAACTAACTGAGTTAAATTTACGCTTGAACTTATAATCAACATTATTGGTGTTTGCCACGTAAGAATGAGGTAGAAGGAACACACTTGAAGTAATGTCGCTGTCAGTCATGTTTACTGATCGGAACGAATAAACTTGATTAGTATTGGACACAGAAGAGGCATTGGAAAGTGTAACCGTATCAAAAACAATAGAGCTAACAGTAGTGTTTGAGGTGAGGCCCGGGGCAATAACCTGCTGTCCAACCTTTATCCCGCCAACACTTGTGAACCTCACGTCCGCTGACCCTGAGACGGCATCCCCAGTTTTATTGAACGACGTAATGCTATCAGCGTTCACCTGTATTGCCGCGGTGAAGCTAGAGTGCGTTCCTTTTATTATAGATCGCAGGTTATTAAAATTCTTATCTGTAGCCGTGGTTCTAATATCGTACAAAAAGACTTTATATTTACGATCATCACCTGACCCAGACAAATATTCAATGTTCTTTATATGCGCTTCACCGATTTTAGTAGAAGCTGAGGGAGATGTCTCCGAATGAAGTTCTACACGATCATTCATATTAACTAAGCCGGTAGTAAACGTATTTGCTACCAGATAGTTTCCATAATAGGCAGTTATATTCTGTTCAGTGACGCTATCAGTGCTACGAGCCTTGGGCAGTGGAATATCTACTACAGAAGGAACTCTGATTCTGTATCCTTTAACATAAGCCGTTCCTGGCGATATTTTAACAACTAGATTGCTAGTTGCAACCGTAGTGTTGGAGACGGTTAAATTCAAACCTTCAACTGAATAGTTTCCAGACTCTTCGAAGGTTCGTTGTGCGAGTACATCACCAAGGATATTATAGTCAGGTGATGCCCGCTGCACTACCTGTAGTCCGTTTTTAATTCGAGACACTTCGAAGTAATTATTTGAAGTTACGGGAGGAGCATCAATGCTGCTGATAGGTTTTGAAGTAAACGTCAAATCTACCTTCAACCTATCTGCACCTGGAGCCGCATAATTATAACTGCCTCTTGCCGGATCCGTCAACGTGCTATCAGCATCTGAGGTAACTAACGTCTCTGTAGACGTATAACCCACGCTCATTATGTGATTAAGGTTAGCGGCAACGGCAACTGTCTGCTGCGGAGTTCTTACAAATAGACCTTTGTGATACCTTACAGAATCTGAAATAGAATACAGAAATCCTACGCCAATAGGCGGCTTAGCTGCATTGGTATCTCCGGTTGCTAGAATCTGAGCCGCCCCAGTGTTAGCAGTAAAAATGTTATTGCCATTTATATAACTAGAGCTGAAATCGACGATCTCGTTGTTTGCTGCTCTGATACCAGTCTTAACCGCAGTATTAGCATCCTGCAAGTATTGAACATAGATTAAATCAAAATCACCACCTGCAGCAGGTACTGCTTTTTTCACTCTGTACAGTTCTTCCGACACTCTAGTTCTAACATACTTGCCTTCGAACGCACTTACATCAATTGGTGATCCTGCATAGGTAGACTTTAATCTAAACACTCCTGTCCTATCAATGACCTCTGTAGCACCTGATGTATCAGATCCATCTCTAAAGATATGATTACCAAACCGATGAATCTGATTCTGTAGAATGGATTGCTGCTGTGTTAGCTCTCTAGCCTGTACAGCAAACCCAGGACGATACAATATACGATGAAAGTTTTTATTCTCATCGTAGTCGTCATAGTATGGATCTACGTTAAAGTTAGTTGTTAAGTTGTTGTTAGCAGTCATATCTTTTCTCTTAATTAGAACTTAACAGTAAACGTAAAGTTTTCCGTTTGGTCTGCATCTCTCTCTAAAGGTGTCTGTGTTACCCTATACAACATTTTTCCACTATACGGTACTAAGTCTGGTGGTATGGTAGCAGTCAGCTGAGCTGTTACACCAGTATTATTAGCTGTCAGCATCTCAGCATTGGTAAACGTACCCGATGCATACACCAAATGTACTACACCAGTAGTACCTGTAAGATTGGTGTTAGCGAAATAAACTACTCTGCCAGTGGCACCAGATGTGTTACCTCTAATAAACTCGTCTTGAGTAAATGTTCCTGATATGGAACCCAGTGACAAGCGCAGTGTCTGATCGTATCGTAAGTTGTCTGCAATGCCACCTGTAGTTCTTAACGTTGGATCTTTTATGATACCATACAGTCTAAACTGATTGTTCGCCGCAAAGAAACCACCTTCGCTACCATCTACCTCTACGTTCAATGTAACGTTGCGGGCAAACAGCTCGTTCTCTGGATCGGATCCATGACCTCCAACATCAGGTAGGTAAGCTACCGCTGTAGCACCAGAACCAAACGATGGGTTGGCTGTAACATCTACTCGTACTCGCGAGTAGCTTGACCCATCATTAATTGAAGTAATCTTTGATACCGCTCCAGCCTGTACGTTAGCGTACGCTGCAGCACCGTTACCATCACCGATTATATTTATCCGTGGTCCAATGTGGTATGTACTAGAAGTGTTAGGAGATACTGTAAACCCGGTATTAACTGTCAACAGCTTAGTAGTAGCATTATATCCTGTAACAATTCTCAGCTGACCGGCACCAAGACCACTGGAAATAAAAATCGTAGATCCGTTGTACACGTTGTCGTTGCCACTTGCAGTGCTTGCAATAGTCAACTGTGTGGTACTAGTAATACCAGCTAGAGTTCCTTTATTCTCTAAGTAACCCGAACCTCCACTCGTAACATCATAGATTGGTACGGATCCGTTTGCGGAAGCCTGTTGTACAGCCCATTGAGCACTACCATCGTTAGATGTTAGGGTCTTAACTGGTACGTGGTTGACTCCACCAAATCTATTAAAGTCTGCAGCTGATACATCGTACATGAATTTCCACTTGTATCCATCACTTGTAGTAGTAACGGATGTGGATCTACCAGAAGGAAGTACTGTACTAGCAGAGCTATTAGCATTAAATAGGCACTTGTACACTTCATTGTTGCTTGTGAATACAAAGAATGGGCGTTCTGGTAGATTGGGATTGTTATCATTAAATTCGGTATACACGGTACCAGATTGCCAAATATATTTTGGTACGGCCATTGTCACGTTGTTATTAGAAATTTTCTTCAGTGCGATCATTCCTCTCCACGCATTACGATCAGAAAATTCTGTATCAGCTAATGAGGGAGGGTCAGATTCATTACTCCATGGATCAATCCTGGAATAAAACAAATACATCTGAGTAGGACTTGACTCATCAAACCCTTCTTTAAATTGCTGTGCGTTATGCACATTAAATTTTTTGCTGATTAGCTTAGCCATGTGTACACGTTTCTACCTAGGTTGCATATCTGAATGTACCATTTGCCATGGCACTACCGGCAAAGATGGTGTTAATTGTAAGTGTAGTGTTGCTGAATACCGTATTAACTATATATGTCGTGTTGCCAGTAGCTCCTGGTACAAGATCTGTTACTTCTATATGTGACCCGTTTCGTAGGATGTCGGAGAATGTAGTATTCTCTCCCTTAATTACAAAACCAGTTCCAAGTACTACTGGTTCTGGGAACAACGGAGATATAGTCTTGGTTAAGTAACTCGAAATAATATTGTTATTGGCCACGTGGATAAATCCACTGCCATTCAGATACACAGCTGGGTTACCAACTACGGTTAGAGATCCTAGAGATGGTAACGAGAGGCTTCTAGATAGAATTATATCACTCGATACTACCGTATTAGGACCGATACTGCCAATACCGGTCTTACCACCAATCAGATCAATACTAACGAACGATTCGATATCCAGCGATGTCAGGTCAAGAGTATCTTCGATATCAATCTGACCAAACAGCTTTGTACCAGCTGGATGAATAGTAGAGCGAACAATATCCCGATAAGTCTTTAGTGCCGTAGGTGATTTGATTACGTAACTAAATTCTTGATAGTAATAGTTGTCTTGGATTCTTTGATCGGAAGATAAGAAGCCTCTGGTACCTTTATAGCTTCCATCCTCTAATACAACACCAGATACAACTGGGTCGCCTACTGCGTTAGTGGCAGCACGTGTAGTATTGGTTACTGTTACAGCATCGATAGCATTATAAGACCTACCACCATTGATAACTGTAATGTCTGCAATCGATCCGGGCAGGAACGATCTTGTAATAACAGCATTGCGTCCTTTAAAACCACCGGCGCCATCACTAATATCTAGATCACTAACCTCTTCGTCAATGACCGATACACTAGGAAGTATACCACCTTGGTAGTTTCCGTTGTTAGCAGATATAGCACTAATAGTACCAACTGTAATAGTACTTGTACCTAATGCAGCGCTAAGTGCGGTAGATGAATTGGCAATTGCTAGATTAGAACTTACAATACCTGAATTAGAGCTATAAGTAGGACCATATCCAATTGGTGTATCAGATAGTCCTTGGATAGAATCAGTGTATCTGAATATAGTTTCAGTATTGGCAATAGCAGTAATGTTTATTTGACCGGTCAATCCACCCTTTGGATTACCACCGCTAATAGTAACTACTGTATTGCCAACGCGATATCCACTACCGCCACTTGTTAGCTCAAACAGTACTACTTCATTTACGGTGCGCGCAACGGTACCTCTAGCAGCGCTACCTGTTACACTAGAAAGATTTACACTATCTCCAACCTGGTGGCCTCCACCACCACTTGCACTTGCACTACCAAACGATACGTCACTCAAAGGACCAATGGTGTTTACAACAAAGCCACCCACGTTATCACTAGTAACAACTTGCTCTAGGTCTAAGAAGGTACCGGTTACTTCAACAAGACGTAGCTCTTTTACCTCAACACCACTCTCAAATACAGTAACCGTACGCAAAATTTTTCCAGTAGCACCAGACGTCTGGCCAGTTACAAATTTACCCAGTGAAGTCTCTAAGTTACCGGTAAAAGGAGCTCCTAAACGTACTAAGGTATCTTGAGTCCAACGCCCATCAGAAGCGCGTAGAATGTTCTCTGACGGCTTATAGATTGATACGTCCTGATTGTATAGGATACGGAATAAAAGGTTGTATGACGCTAATGTACCCTTGCTACGGTACATATCTTTAATCTTCTTTGCTACTAGCCTTCTATCAGCAAGAATAGCATCTGGGAAGTCAGCAAGAATCTCTCTCTGAAAGAAACTATAAAACTTTCCAAGGTCGGTAGTATCAATGTCTTGATTGACTAGAAGGTTCTTAGACTGCTCGGTCATCTGACCAGTAGTCTCCATCCACTCATAGTATGCTTTTAAGAACGCAACAAGATTAGGGCCCTCTTCCAGCAGATAGCTGGGGACCTGTGATTGAACTAGTACCGATGTCTTGCTATCAGTTGCCATTTAGTACGTCGACGTACTGGATACTACACCAGTCTCAGTTAATACAGTAGATTGTAACGTAGATGTTACGCTACGTGAGAATACTTCTGATGAATCTGTCTGACTGTTAATAATGTTTACTGTAGCATCAGCTAGCTGACAGATCTGACTTCTTATAGACCTAACAAACTGTTCAGC
>Ga0247605_1000156_pt1 | contig 9719 bp, 8 predicted proteins | sample 91RmetaT_FD_186074 | JGI IMG/M metagenome (GOLD analysis project Ga0247605, IMG submission 186074) | Metatranscriptome of seawater microbial communities from Monterey Bay, California, United States - 91R (Metagenome Metatranscriptome) | ecosystem: Environmental > Aquatic > Marine > Coastal... | reverse complement strand
GGGCGTTACAAATTGATGGATGCATATATGGGCGAAGTTGGCACAATGGGACGAACAATGATGCGCCGCACCAGCACTGTGCAGGTCAACTTGGATTATTCATCCGAAGTCGACATGATTCAAAAACTACGCATTGGGATTGCTCTTCAGCCTGTGGCAGTTGCCCTATTTGCAAATTCACCGTTTTTTGAGGGTAAACCAAACGGATACAAAAGTTGGCGCAGCCGTGTGTGGCGCTACACCGACAATGCCCGCGTAGGTATGATCCCATTTGTGTTTGATGATAATTTCGGTTTCGAACGTTGGGTGGAATACGCATTGGACGTGCCGATGTATTTTGTGTATCGCGATGGGAAGTACATTGACGCATTGGGACAGTCTTTCCGCGATTTCTTGGATGGAAAATTGCCCGCTTTGCCGGGTGAAAAACCAACGCTGAGTGACTGGGCGGATCACCTGACAACCGCGTTCCCTGAAGCACGGATTAAGAAATATATTGAAATGCGCGGGGCAGATGTTGGCCCAAGGCGTCAATTATGCGCATTGCCCGCGTTCTGGGTTGGCCTGTGTTATGAACAAGACAGTCTAGACGCAGCGTGGGATCTGGTAAAGGATTGGGATGCAGAAACGCGCGAAGAGCTACGTTTGGCGGCATCTGTCGGCGGCTTACACGCTAAGGTGGGCAATATCGACATGCATGAGCTTTCAAAATCTGCTTTGAACATTGCGAATGCAGGCCTAACCAAACGCGCCCGCCCCAGCGCGGGAGGCATGATTCCGGATGAAACACATTTCCTGAACGCCCTGATGGAAAGCGTGGAAACGAAAAAAACACCTGCTGACGAACTTTTGGATCATTACAATGGTGCGTGGGCAGGTGACCTAAATCGGATCTTTGCTGAATTTAGCTATTAAAATTGTATGTGTTAACGGACCCGTTAAGGATTGCCATCTATACCCATAATTAAGGAATATCTCTGAAAATGAGGAATCTGTTATGACAAAAATAAAAATAGCGCTGATCCAGTTAAACACTGGCGAAAATGTTGAAAAAAACTTAGAAGATTTCAGACACTTTTCTTATGAGGCTTCGCGTAGGGATGTGGACTTAATTGTTACTCCAGAGGTAGTCAATTGTATAACTTCTGATCATAAACAAAGGATAAAAAGCTCTTCTACAGAGCAAGTTGAGCGGTTCTTGTCAGTCGCCAAGAAAATCTCGAGAGAAAGTCAAACTTATTTTTTAATAGGCTCTTTAGCGCGTCGAGAGATAAACTCGGAAAAGTGCGAAAATAGATCTTATTTAATAAATCGTATTGGCAATATTGTTGCGCATTACGATAAAATTCACATGTTTGATGTCAAATTAAGCGAATCTGAGCGATATAAAGAGTCTGATTTTTATCGACCGGGCGGCGAAAAAAAAATGTACCCTTGTGATTTTGGTAAACTCGGTATGACTATCTGTTATGATCTCCGGTTTCCAAAATTATTTAGTGATCTTGCTCTTTCAGGTGCTGAAATCATAACGGTGCCTTCAGCGTTTACACAGAATACTGGCACCCGACATTGGGAGGTCTTATTGCGAGCGCGTGCCATTGAAACTGGCGCTTTTATTGTGGCTCCTGCACAAACGGGTGAGCATGGCTCAACAGGACGGAAATCTTATGGTCACTCGATGATCGTATCACCTGATGGTGAGATTTTGCTTCAGCTTAAGCAATTAACAGGAGTAGGTGTCACTGAAATTGATCTGTAAGAGTGTGGTGAGGCTCGGCGAAATATACCAAATCTCATAAATCAAATTCATTACAAATGAATATGTATTTACAAGCATTATGGGAAGTATTCGTTACTAATGCCAAAAACGTAAACCCAGTTGTAGTAACGATTTAGTGACAGTTAGCGAGAGATAAAAAGTATGAATTACAGGATATGTAATCGATGTGTGATGGATACAACTGACCCTGAAATATATTTTGATGAGCTTGGTAATTGTAATCACTGCAATCAGTTGGAACATGAAAAAAAAACTATTCTACGAAAATTACAAAACCAAACAGCGTTAAAGAATTTAATAACAGAAATATCAAATTCAAATCTGAATGGTAAATATAATTGTGTAGTTGGAATAAGTGGAGGTACTGACAGCTGCTTTGTTTTACATAGTGCAGTGAAATTAGGTCTAAAACCACTAGCAGTGCACGTTGATAACGGGTGGAATAGTGAGGTCGCGGTCTCTAATATAGAAAAAATAATTAAAAAATTAGATGTAGATTTACACACTGAGGTTTTGGATTGGGCGCAATTTAAAAATTTGCAGAGAGCGTTTCTGCGATCTGGTACAAAAGACTGTGAAGTCCCAACAGATCATTTAATAAGAGCTTCATTAGTGGCAGTTGCTAAAAAATATGGTATAAAATACTCTTTAAATGGCAGAAATTATTCCACAGAGGGAATAATGCCAGTTTCTTGGTCATACGGTGCTATCGATTGGAAATACATAAAATCAGTTAATAAAATAATTGATGGCAGCCGACTAGACAAGTTAAATGGCATGAATTTATTTTCGCAAATTACATCAGTTTTTCAAGGAATGAAAAGTATATCCCTGTTAATATATATAGATTTTGATAAAGAAAAATCTATGGAATTGTTGTCCGAGAAATATGGGTGGCAAGCATATACAGGTAAGCATTACGAGTCATTATATACCAAATGGTATCAAGGTTATTATTTGTTCAAAAAGTTTGGTGTAGATAAACGAAAAGCTCACCTCAGTGTATTAATTTGTAACGGAAATATGTCTCGCGAAAGAGCCTTGGCGGAGCTTAAGACGTTACCCTATGATATTAAAACTGAGCAAATTGAGAATGACTATATTAAAACAAAACTGGAGATGAGGCAATCAGAAGTTGACGAGTTAATGCAAGCAGAAAACAAAACATATGTAGATTACCCGAATAACTCGTTGTTTCTAAACGGAGCGAAGAACAAATTAGTTCTCGATACTTTGGTAATTTTGCGTCAACTAAAAATATTACCCAGTGGGTTTGCTGATCGCGCTATTGCTCAGCATGCAGCAAAAAAACAAGATGGCTGAAACGGTATTTTATTTAATTTTTAGTATTAATACAATTCTTGTGTTAAAATATTTTTTGTATTCTCCAGGCTCGTTAATTCGCCCATCAGTGATATTTTTTATATCTCATTTTTTACAACTTCAAGTAGGATTAGTTTTTTCACCTGCAAAATTAACATCACTTGAAATCAAGATTGAGACCGTTACCCTGGTACTGCTGTTTGGACCACTATTAATAGTAACTATATCAAATTTAATTTTTGATAGGAGTTATTATTATCATAAAAAACGCATTTTGTTTGTTAGGCATTTTAGGAGCACAAATTTAGATAGGGGTAAGCATTTAACCTTAGATCAATTTTGGTATTTTTTCTTATCTATATACATGATTTTTTGTGTATTGTATTTGATAACAGTCGGTTGGCAAAATACGGGTTTGTACGGTTTAATATCTATGAGTGCTGATGCTGGTTTCATGAGGGAGGCTGGAATGAAATCAATGTCAAATCCCATTATCTCTTATGGCTTTACAATATCCATAAAATTCTTAGCTCCAGCATTGGTTATAATTTTAGTACTGAAAAGCTGTTATGGAGCACTGACGACGTCAAAATTAGTAATTTTGATGCTTGCCATAGCATTGCCAGCTTCTATTTTTGGTAGCCGGGGAGCTTCAGCGATGATTATCTTAACCGGAGTATACTTATTCATCTATTTTTTAGGATTCAAAGGAAGATTGCGCTTTATTCCTGTCGTACTAGTTTTGGTCCTGAGTCTCCCCCTCATCCTTATGTTTTTAAAAATGCAAGCTACGAGTGGTCAAGCTGAAGCATTACCAATTGTATTTCTCAATTTATTTGATCGGATAGTTTACCGAAGTCTCACAGCTGAGCTATGGCAATTAAGTTATGTAGGCGACTTTGGTTTTTTCGGAATTTCTGGTATACCGAAGATAGCTACAATCTTTGGAATTGCGCCCATAGATATCTTTAACACGGTGGGTGTTTACTTCAGACCGAGTTCACCTGAAATTAGCGCAACTACTTCTTTTTTAACCGCCAATTACGCCTTATTTGGTGTAATTGGTATTTTAGTTAGCTTATTCCAACTTTTATTCCTGGATTTCCTATCTGCTCTGACTTTCAAGTTAAAACCTGTATATGCTATTCTGCTGAGTGGGATGTTAATACTGCCAAGTTTTTCTCTTGCATTTTCAGCGTTTGAAACACTGTTTATTAGTCGCGGAGTGCTTATTGTCATGTTGCTTTATATTATAATTATTTTGCTACAAACGGGCAGATACGGTTTTGATGAAGAACGTAAATAAATTTGAAGTTAAACACCTAAAGGTTTATGGATTATGAAATGGGGTACAAAAGAATGGTTTGCAGAAAAGGTGCGGTTGCAAGGGTTTGATCGTGCAAGTTCTTATTTTGGTCACAAGAAGAGTGGTTACCAATATTTAAGACACAGCACTATTTTGGGAACAATTGACGAAGTGATATCCCAAAATAATCTTTCAAATGTTTTGGATTTGGGTGCTGGTACTGGTGAGCTCGCAGGGCGCATCAAAGATAAGCATCCCGAAGTAGATGTTTTGGCATGTGATTTTGTTGAAGAGCTGATAGTAGAAGGAAAAAAAAACCATCAGAGTGTTCGCTTTGAGATTAATTCATTGCCCAATATTCCTAACATAGAGTATAAACCTACACTAGTTATTCTAGCAGATGTACTCTATTATTTATCTAAAGATGATCAAAAAATTTGTATTAAAAAGTTAAGCGAAGCACTTCATCCGCGATCGCAATTGATCATTACCTCTGTTTACAGTAAGTCGTATTTTCTGCCGACTGAATTACAAGATTCCTTGTGTGAGTATTTTAGCTTTCAGAAGTTAAGTTTAATTAGAATCCCGCTTTATGGTGCGGTGATGCGCTTTGCGCTGCGTGTTGCAACAGTTTGTGATTACTTACTTTACCAGGATACACCAGCGAATAAAAAAGTTATACGAGTATTAAGGAAATACACTAGTAATGTCGTATCCAAGTTTTTATTGGGATCAATTAGTGTTATATGTGGGGCTTTTTTGAGTAATAAGTCAATAGTCGTTGCTAGCTCATACATAGGTGATACATTGCTTGTTAATGCAAAGCCTGCATTTTTTATTTCTTCATTTAGCATGGTGAAAAAAGATGCAGTCTAATAAGCCTTTTGTGGTTATTCCAACCGTAGACGTGGAAGCTGCACACGGTAGCGATCCATTTAACCAGATGATTTTGGGAACTTGCTTAGACGGTAGTAAATGGGGCGTATTTAAAATTGCCGAGGCATTCTATACTAGAGGGATAAGCGGAACCTTCTTCGTTGACGTCTACGAAGATGTGTTATGGGGAGAGAAAAAAATGAAAAGTCTCTGCCAATCTTTGATAGAGATGAAACAAGATGTGCAATTACACACTCACCCCTCATGGCGAGTTGACCCCAGGGATGATGAATGGCTTAACAATTTCAAGGGTAAGAATAGCCGACTCCCTCAACATAAAGATCTCATGGCTAAGTTAACCTTTGACGAGCAATACGACTTAGTTATTGAGGGGATAAGTTTATTAGAGAAATGGATAGGAAAAAAGCCGATTGCACACAGATCGGGGGGTTACTCGATCAATCAGGATACTATTTTGGCTCTTACTAACGCTAATATAAAAATTGATAGTTCAATGAATGTGGCACACAAAAATAGTGAAGTAAATTGGACAATAAATAAAGTGAAGGAGCGGGATAATTTATTTGAATTCCCTGTCACAGTATATGATTTAACATTACAATTATTAGGAAAAAAAATTTGGACTAAGAAAATGAAAACAGATATTGATAGTGCTCCACTTGAACATTTGATTGAATATGTTGCTGCGGCGCGATCAAACCAAGTAACTACGATGAATCTTTTTATGCATTCATATTCATTGCTTGAATACGATACCAAATTTAGAGAATTCAAAGCAAGCGAGCAAACATATAATAAGTTGAATAATTTTTTAGATTTCTTGCAGGACAATAACGTACCCGTGCTTTCGATAAGTGAAATATATAGCGATAAGCATCTGTTAAAGAAATTATTAAAGGGTAAAGACTATTCTCCTCCAGTTCAAGATAACAAACTTATTTATCAATTAGCAAAAGCCAAACTTTTTCGGACTTTAGTAGGATTATGAACGACACAGTAGTATTTATTGGTATTGGAACCAGGCGGAGTGGCAGCTCTTGGCTTCATAGTTTTTTAAACAAGCAAACCACCATAGTAAAGAATGAGGGGGGAGAGCATTTTTTTTCTGAAAATTGGTCCCCTAATATCGACTTATTTTATAAAAATCTTACAAATTTTACATCTCAAGCAAAGATTGTTGATCTCTCTGTATCATATTCATACCCTGATTATGCCAACGCTGTTGCGAAGCGTATAGCTGAATATTGCCCAAATGCCAAAATATTTGTGATAGTCCGAGACCCAATTGACCGAATGATAAGCGATTATCGGAGGGGTCTATCAATGTTTGAAATACCCAAAGGGACATCACTGTCGGAAGCGCTATCACTACACCCTGAGCTTTACACGCGTAGTTTGTATGCGTCAAACCTAGCTCAATTCTACAACTTAGGTTTTGATGTCAAAGTATTTCAATATGAGAAACTAGTTCATGACCCTTATCATTTTCAACAGGAGATCATAGAATATTTCGATATTCAAAATCCAACTTATATTGACCCTGCGTCAAATGAAAAAGTCGGTCCTGCTTATGTACCTAAATACCAATGGCTTTCCAAATTTATATTTGTAGCTAAAAATACTTTACGATGGATATTCAATAAAGCTGGGTGTAAAAACACCTGGAATAACTTTACAAAGCGAAATCAAGCTTTTTATCAAAAGCTTTTATTGATTAACTCGACAAAAAAAACGCATAAATTTCAAATACCAGAAACAATACACAAAGAAATAAACGCCGACATAGAGCTATTTCGTAAAATGTCTAATATGTCATTTTCTGATTGGGATATTAATGTTCACCGCACTCACAAGAAATAATATAATCAAACATGATATTATCGTGACAAAGAATAAGTGCATAAAGATAATTAGAAATGTTGAAGATACCAATACTTCAGTTATGATCAATGAAAGTATGGAACTCAGAGTAGATATTGCAGACAGAATGAAGAATATTAAATAGTATTTTTTAGGTAATCCTATAATTCTAAAAAGTACAACCATATATAATATGTAATACAGGCTTGACGTGATGCTGAATGCACCTATGAGGTAAATAAACTGTCCGTTTAAATGGTATACGATGCTTAGGGTCATGATAATCGCTAAGGAGAAAATCAGTTCCATATAGAGTGCATATCTCTGCTTCGCATGTAGATCAAATGAGCGATCAAGCCAGTTTGTAAAAAGGTTCAATGCTGCAGGATATATTAAAACATTTGCAATTTGCGCAGTTTGTGACCAACTCTGCCCAAAAATAACCGTTATTAAGATATCACTGTGCGATTGAAACCAGAAAACTGCAGCAGGGACACTTGCAAAAAAAATTGATAAAGTGGGGATGACTAGGAACTTTAAGCTGGAGCGTGGCGCTCTAGCGCCTATATTGAAATATACTTGTCGCAATGAGCCGGAGATAAGTGTATTAGGTAAATTATTTATACGCCGGGCTAAACTAAAATGGCCGATAATGTCGTTATTACCGATAGTGCTGAATAAGAAAAAGATTGATCTCTCTCTGATGAAAGATAAAATTGTTAACGTGGTTGTGTGCGTGATATAAACTGAATTCTCAAAAATAATTTTGAGGAATTGACGAAATGGCAACAATTTAGGCAACTTGCGTTTTAAGGAAATAATTGCAACAATTACAAAAAATTGTCCAAGTAAATTGCCATATATTAAGCCCATTTCAGGGTATAGAATACTCCCTATTCCAATTTGAATAACTAAAGGAAGAATTATAAAGAAAAAGTTATACAGTGCGAGGCGTGTGAAGTCATTCTTGAGTGTTAGAACTGACGTGAAGATAGCATTAATGCTTGAAAATATTATGCCAATTGTGATGAGCCAATAGATTTCCTCCCGCAATCCTATGAGTAGAATTATGTCATTTTGGTAGCTGCTTTGACTTAAAATAGCGAACGCGACAATGACAAAAAATGCAGAATAGATAAACAAGGATAACGAAAATCTTTCCATGATTTCTATGTTGTATTTCTGCAAGGGTATGATGAGCTCCAATCGAAAAATTAGAATAATGCCGAGTAGACTTACTATTGTTTGAAAGAGAATAAAAATTCCGAACTCACTAGGGGAATAAAGTCGCGTCAGTATCGGTAAAAAAAAGAACGCAGTTACCGTAGCCGCACTTGAACTTGCTCCCATTTTTAATATAGATTTAAACATATTTTTTAAATTTTGAGGACTATTTTTACCATGATTATAGGTGTTGTTAATTGCGGTATAGGTAACGTTCAGTCCGTTGTAAATGTTTTAAAGAAAATCAATTATCAATCACTGGCAATCAGTACTCCTGACGGATTGGACGGTGTGGATGCTATAATCCTCCCTGGCATAGGGAATTTTGATTCTTTTGTTCTTAGATTGAAACAACAAGGATTTTGGGACAAGCTCAAGCAAGTAATACGTAGCGAGCAACCACTAATAGGGATCTGCGTTGGTGCTCAGGTTCTGTGCTTATCAAGTGAGGAGGGATCCCAGGCTGGCCTGGGTGTGTTTGATGTTCGTTGTAAAAAAATTCCACAATCGAATATTGAGCCAATAGTAAAGGTTCCGCATATGGGTTGGAATACAATTTCAAGTAAGCCAGGAACTCCCAAACGCAAAGTACTAGATAATAGGTTTGGGATTGAACGTTTTTATTTTGCACATTCGTTTGCCATTCCAATTTCTGATGAAACTGTAATGACATCGAAGCATGGGGTTGAGTTTTCTGCTTGTCTAAAGAAAAAAAATATTTTTGCTATTCAATTTCATCCAGAGAAGAGTCATGTGTTTGGCATGAATTTTCTTGATTCGATAATTCAGGATATTTCGAAGGATTCGTCCAAATGAGAACTTTTCGCGTTATACCGTGCTTGTGTCTAGATGATGATTACTTTGTAAAAACGGAGGGATTTCGTGCGCCCAGATATTTGGGGGACCCGCTGAATATTCTAAGAATATTTAATGAGAAAATTGTTGATGAAATAGTAATTCTGGATATTACAAAAGGGCGTTCTAGTCCCAACTTTTCACTATTAAAAAGGCTTGTAAGTCAAACTTTTGTTCCATTATCCTACGGTGGAAGCGTTCGCACATTTGAGCACGCAGCCAAATTAATTAATTGTGGATTCGAAAAAATTATTGTTGGTAGAACAGCGTTTCAAAATCCTGCGATTGTGGAGAGTATTGCGCGTGAATTTGGGACGCAAGCCGTGATTGTATCTATAGATATTTTGGAAAGCCCAGACGCTAATAGTTTCGTATGCAAGTATGCGATGGGGCAAGGTAATCAAATAACAATTGATGAAGCTATTTCTATTTTTCAAGACCTTGGTGCTGGTGAGGTTTTACTTCAAGATGTTG
>Ga0247605_1000122_pt1 | contig 10563 bp, 9 predicted proteins | sample 91RmetaT_FD_186074 | JGI IMG/M metagenome (GOLD analysis project Ga0247605, IMG submission 186074) | Metatranscriptome of seawater microbial communities from Monterey Bay, California, United States - 91R (Metagenome Metatranscriptome) | ecosystem: Environmental > Aquatic > Marine > Coastal... | reverse complement strand
TCTACAACTCCAAGTCTAGATGGATTCCCCTTAATTGAAGTAGGATAATTAAAGGTTGATTTCAGTTGAGGAGGGTCAGAGGATTCTGCCCAATAAGCAATTGATGTTCCTAAGTCCATTAAAGGATCTCCTATGGTGCACATTTCCCAATCTAAAATTGAATTGATCTTCGTCCATGAATTTGAACTAAAAACTACATTATCATATTTATAATCGTTGTGAATTAAACTATGCTTATATTGTTTAGGTTGGTTTTCATTTAGCCAGTTCATAATTAACTCAGCTTCTTTAATATCATCTGTTGCTGCTTTTAAGTACTGTTTTCCCCAATTTCTAACCTGTCTTTCAACATATCCATCAGGTTTTCCAAGATCAGACAATCCTAATTTATTAAAGTCTAAATTGTGTAATTCAACAAATGTTTTAAGCCATGTTTTGGAAATAGTTGAATAATCTTCATTAGGAATTGATCTTTCCTTAAATTCTCTAGGTGTAATTATTTTTCCATTGACTTTTTCCATTACGTAGAAAGAAGTACCAATAATACTATTATCTTTGGAGTAGGCGTAGGCAATAGGAGCTTTATCAAACCCATTATTAAGACCTTTTAGTACTTTAAATTCCCTGCTCATATCATGCCCATAAACAGCACCTTTTGGTGGTTTTCTAATTACATATTCTTTATTTTCGATGGCAAGTGAATATGTTAGGTTTGAAAAGCCATTGGAGAATTGTAAAACTTTTAATTCACTTTTAATATCAGAAATTAAATCATTTTCTTTTAAAAAGTTTTTTAGATTAATTTCATTAAGTTCTTCTCCTTTTCTTACTTTCTGTTCCATAAATTTAAGCAGTTAACCCACCATCAACAGATATTGCTTGACCAGTTATAAAGCTAGCCTCATCTGAACAAAGCCATAGCATTGTACTTACTTGTTCCATTACATTAGCAAAACGTTTCATAGGAACATTGGCTTTTAATTTTTCAGAAATACCTGATTTTAATTTATCCATAGCCTCTGGGTCAAACATAGGAGTTACTGTGAATACAGGACAGATAGCGTTAACTCTTATGTTATTTTTAGCGTATTCCATGGCAACAGTTTTAGTAATTCCAATTACAGCATGTTTACTAGCAGAGTAAGCAGTTGCATTAGGAAGTCCTCGAATCCCAGCAATTGAGGATGTATTGAGTATGACACCACCACCTTGTTTAAGCATTATTGGAATCTGATTTTTAATACAATAAAATACTCCAGTTGAGTTCACTGACATGGTCTTATCCCACGACTCAACAGTAAGATCGGTAATTTTAGCAAAGTCTCCTCCAACTCCAGCGTTATTTATTGCTACATCTAGTCTTCCAAATTTTTCAACTATAAAATTCATTAAATCAGTAACCATTTCATAATTAGAAACATCTGCTTTAAAAAATGTTGCCTTACCTTTATTATTTGTTATTTCTGAAACTGTATTTAAGCCATTCTCATCATTTATATCAGAAACTATTAAGTTAGCTCCCTCCTTAGCAAACGCTAATGCAGCTGCTTTTCCAATACCAGAACCACTTCCTGTAATTAAAACTGTTTTGTCTTTATATCTCATGTTGTTTTGCTAAATTTCTTCCTAATTGAAACATATGAACCTCATCTGGCCCGTCTGCTAATCTAATACATCTTGCCATAGCATAAAAACCTGCTAGAGGAGTATCTTGGCTAACTCCCATACCCCCATGAATTTGAATTGCTCTATCAACAACATTACAGCACATTTGTGGGACTTGTATTTTAATCATTGCAATTAAGTTCTTTGCTTCCTTAGCTCCAAACTTATCAATTTTATCTGCCGTTGCAAGAGTTAGTAATCTAGCTTGTTGAATTTCACATTCAGATTTCGCAATGTCTTGTCTAACACTGCTGAATTTAATTAAATTTCTTCCGAACGCTTCTCTTTGGTTTGCTCTTCTGCACATTAATTCTAATGCTCGTTGAGCAGCTCCTATTAATCTCATGCAATGATGTATTCTTCCAGGCCCTAATCTTCCTTGAGCAATTTCAAAACCTCTTCCTTCACCAAGTAAAATATTACTTACTGGAACCCTAACATTAGTTAATTCTATTTCGGCATGTCCCTCAGGTGAATCAATACTTCCAAATACTTGCATCGGTCTTATAATTTTAATTCCTGGTGTATTTGCAGGTACTAAAATCATACTTTGTTGCTTATGTTTTTCAGCATTAAAATCAGTTTTACCCATCAAAACATAAATTTTGCAATGAGGATTCATAGCTCCTGATGACCACCATTTCCTTCCATTTATTACGTACTCGTCACCATCCCTAACTATAGATGTTTGAATATTAGTTGCATCGGATGAAGCAACTGCAGGTTCTGTCATCAAAAAAGCTGATCTAATTTCACCATTCATAAGTGGTTTTAACCAATTTTCTTTTTGTTCTGGATTACCATACTTAGCAATTGTCTCCATATTTCCAGTATCTGGAGCAGAACAATTAAAAACTTCAGACGCCCATGTAAGTCTTCCCATTTTTTCAGCAAGCGTTGCATACTCTAAGTTGGTCAAACCTGGACTTAAATCTCCATAATAGGAGGGGAGAAACAGATTCCATAGACCATCCTTTTTTGCTTCTTTTTTCCAATTTTCCAATTCTGGATAATTTTTCCAGGGGTTATTTTGATGAAAATCGTACACTTTTTTTTCATGAGGAAAAAGATGTTTCATCATAAAATCATCTACTCTTTTAATTAAATCTCGGGTTTTTTGTGGATATTCAAAGTTCATAAAATATAATTTATTGCATTGATATTTGTGGAGCGTTCATTAGCCCTCCATCGTTAACTATTGTTGTTCCTGTCATGTATGAACTAGCATCGGACGCTAAAAATACTGCCAATCCTGCCATTTCATCTGGAGTAGACACTCTCCCTAATGAACAGTTTTTTAAAAAACTATTTCTTGATACCTCATTTTCTAATAGTGCTGCACTTAATTTAGTTTTTACATACCCAGGACATATGGAATTAACTCTAATATTATGTCTTCCCCATTCAATGGATTGATTTTTTCCAGCCATAATTAATGCAGTCTTACTGATGTTATAGGCAGCCATAAATGCACTGGGGTGAAGACCTTCAATTGAACTGATGTGTATGATGCTACCTCCACCTTGTTTTTTCATGTAAGGGTAAACTAGATTACTAAGTTCTATGGCTGAATTAACATTTATATCCATTGTTTTTTGATAAAGGTTTACAGGCATTTTACTAATTGGTCCAAAATATGGATTAGTACCAGCATTATTTATTAAAATATCAATACGGCCATATTTTTCAATAACCTTTTCAATAAGTTTTTCTCTTTGATCATGTTTAGCGACATGACACTCAAAAGAGTCTGCCTTTAATCCAAGTTCTGTAAACTCTTTGGCAACTTCATCAACTGCTTCCTGTTTTCTACTACTTACTATTACTGTAGCTCCAAATTCTGCTAATCCTTGTGCCATTGCCTTACCAATTCCTTTGGACGCTCCTGTAATTACAGCGATTTTATTGTTTAATTCAAACTTTTCTTTAATCATATTATTGTTTATTTAGTTAGCCCAAAATATATATTCATCATTTTTGATTACAATTTCATCCAAAGTTTTATCAATAAAAATTGGCCAGTCTAGTAAACTAGGCCATATTGGTTTAACTTGCTCAGATAATTTTTTATTTAAAATTTTTCCAAGTTCATTTAGTTTTTCAGGATAGGATTCAATTAAGTTTATTTGTTCTGTTGGATCTTCATTTAAATTATGTAACCACTTTTTATTTTGAATCAAATCCACTTGTAATTTCCATCCATCTTTAATTAAAAAAGAATAATCCCCTGATTTATTAAAAAGGACTCTATCTGGCTCTCCTTCTTTTTCTCCACTCAAATAGGGAAGTATATTTACTCCGTCAAACTGTATCTGTTGAAGATCATTTCTATTAATGTCAATTCCTGCTAGACTTGCAGCAGTTGAGAATATATCTAAATTAGATACTCTTCCATTATAAGCCGATCCCTTTGGAATTTTATTTGGATAGCTTACTATAAACGGAATATGAACACCTCCTTCAAAATGAGTTAATTTCCAACCTCTGTAAGGTTTGTTTAAATCAGGTAATCCGATGTAACCTGGAGCGCCGTTATCACTTGTAAAAATGATAATGGTATTATCGTCCATATTGTTCTCTTTTAAAACATCTCTAATTTTTCCAACTCCTCTGTCAACTGTCATCACCATTGATGCTAAAACTCTTTCTTCATGGTTTTTAATAAAGGATAATTTTTCATAATCTTCTTTTTTGGCTTGAAGAGGAGAATGTACAGCCCAATATGCGAGGTACAAGAAGAATGGTCTGTTTTTATTCTTTTCTATTACTTTTACCGCTTCATCTGTTAAATAATCGGTTAAATGTCCGTCAGGATTCATTCTCGGCCCTTCATTAAAATTAACAGCGTATGGTAGATTTCCCCAAAGAACTTTATCAATTGGATCAAAATCTAATTTAGCATTTATTACATTTTTATCATTTTCAGGTAAAAACAAAGATCCTTGATCCATTCTAAGACTTTCATCAAATCCATGTTTTCTTGGTAAAAAATCTTTCCCATGACCAAGATGCCATTTTCCAATATGAATATTGTGATAACCCTCAGGCTTGAGCATTTCTGGGATTGTTTTTTCAGATTGTGGGATTCCCATTTGATCAATAGCTATTATATTTTCTTCTCTATTATCGTAATAAATACCATCAGCAATTCCATTTTTCTTTGAAAAAACACTTATGGCTTTCATCATACTAGAGGTAGTTGGGGTAAACTCATATCCAAATCTGGTAGCAAATCTTCCTGTTAATAAAGATGCTCTTGAGGGTGAACATACTGGGCTAGAGGAATATCCATTTGTACAAAGTACTCCATCATTTGCTAACTTATCAATATTAGGAGTTTTAAATTGTCCGTTAGCCATCCCTCCACCATAAGAACTAATTTGGTTGAAACCAAGATCATCTACAAGTATTATAATAATGTTGGGTTTAGAGCTTGTTCTTGTTTTAGGTCCATCTTCCCAATTAATTTGAATATTTTCATAGGTTGGATTTTTAATATCACCTATATATTTTGGCATTTTGTACCAGTTTTGGGAAAACCAAATGCCAATTCCGATAACAATTAAAATAAAACTTGGTAAAAATTTTAAAAACTTATGTCTCATTAAATTTTATATTGTTTTAAAATATCTGCACAAGTTTCTATTGATTTAATACCCCCAACACCCTTACCAGCTTGCCAGAATTGAACATCATCTTCAAAAGCTGTCTTACTGTAATTTCTTAATCCTTTACTCATTAGATACATTCTAGCGTATTTTTTAAGTTTAGGCCTTTTAAGCATAAAATTAATAATTGGTCCTGTTCTTAGACCTCCTTTCATTATATCATTTGTTTTTATAACGGAAGAATTATTTCCAGCAACTTTATTAGTCCAAACAATATCTTTTTCTTCTGAATCAACAATTGCTTGCTTATAACTATCGGTAACAATACACTCTTTTGAGGCTAGAAACCTAGTTCCAAGTTGAACTCCAGCATAACCCATTTCTAAAACTTTATCATAGTCCTTCCTATTTCCAATTCCACCAGCACATATTAGTGGAATTTTCAACTCCTTTAATTCTTCAATAAATTTTTCTGCTGATTGAATTCCTGTTTGTCCTCCAGCTCTCCAATTAATGCAGTTTAATCCATCAACTCCACAGTCTACCATCGCAAGAGCAACCTTTTTGTTAGGTACATCATGATAAACTTTTATTCCGTTTTGTTTTGCAATTTTTACAATTTCGTGAGGCTTCCCAAGAGAGGTCAGAAAGAATTTAATACCCTCTTCAATCGAAATCTCCATCCATTCTTTCATTTGATTGTGGTATTTTTTATTAGCACCACCAAAAATTGTAAAGTTTACTCCAAAAGGTTTTTTTGTAAGTTTTTTAATTAGCCTAAGACCTTCCCTAAAATCGTGTCCATATAAAGAAGTAAGTGCAACAGGTTGAACCACTCCAAAACCTCCAGCTTCAGAGACTGCTGCAATTAATTCAGGATTTGATCCTGGATACATCGGTCCACATATAACGGGTGTTGTAGCTCCAGTATCTTTTAAAAATTGTCTAGTTGTCGATTTCATTATTTTAATAAATTTCTTGAAATTATAATTTTTTGAATTTCAGATGTACCCTCATAAATTTGAGTGATCTTTGCATCTCTCATTAATCTTTCCACGTGATATTCCTTAACAAAACCATTTCCACCATGAATTTGAACAGCTTCAACGGTATGTTTCATAGCCATTTCAGAGGCGTATAATTTTGCCATTGAACTTGAATAACCATAGTCTAGATTTTTATCTTTATTTGTGGCACTTTTATATACTAATAACCTAGCTGCTGTAATATCAGTAGCCATCTCTGCTAATTTAAAAGCTATACCTTGGTGTTGACTTATAGGTTTTCCAAATGTTTTTCTTTGTTTGGAGTATTCTAGTGCCATTTCATAAGCTCCTTGAGTTAATCCAAGTGCTTGAGCAGCGATACCTATTCTTCCTCCTTCTAACGTTTTCATTGCATATTTAAAACCAAACCCCTCCGGACCTAATCTATTTTCTTTTGGAACAATCACATCTTGAAAAATAACTGAACATGTATCAGAAGATCGTATTCCTAGCTTATCTTCTTTGGGTCCAGTTGATATTCCTTTTGTATTACTTTCTATTACAAAAGCATTAATTCCTCTATGGCCTAATTCAGGGTTACTTTGAGCAATAACAACGTAAATTTCCGCTTTCAATCCATTAGTAATCCAATTTTTTACACCATTTAAAATATAATGATCACCTTTCTCAAACGCTGTTGTTTTTTGCTGAGTAGCGTCAGAACCTGATTCTGGTTCTGATAAGCAAAAGGCACCGATCTTTTTTCCAATCGCAAGAGGTTTTAAGTATTTTTCTTTTTGTTCTTCAGTTCCATACTCTTCAATCCCCCAACAAGCTAATGAATTATGAGCTGATAAAATTACCGAACAGGAGTTATCAATTTTTGATATCTCCTCAACTGCTAGTGCATATGAAATTGTATCCATACCACCTCCTCCATATTTGGTTGACACTGTCATTCCAAGAAATCCCAGTTCAGCCATTCTTTTGACTTGTATCTCTGGATATTCACATTTTGAGTCACGCTCAATAACACCTTCTTTAAGTTCGTTTTGAGCAAAATCTCTTGCCGCTTGTTTTATCATTAAATGCTCCTCACTAAGTTCAAAATTCATTTTATATATTTTTTGTAGCGTATAAATTATAATTTCTTTTCAAACCTGCTTCTCGATGTATTAAACCTTTAGAGTAGCCAGGAATTTTTTCAAGTTCCAACATTTTACATGCTTTAGTATATTCGGCAATTCCAACAGCTTGCCATTTACCTTGAGTATCAAAAGGTACATTATATTCAATTAGTGAATCACCAATGATTCTTCCATTAAATGCAAAATCACCACCAAGCAATATTACACTTTTAAAAGCCTGAGTTCCATATTTCTCAACATAAGCTTCTCTACCCGTTATTGATATAGATTTATCTTTGTATTGAGCCATTTCTTTTAATTCTAAAAGATTAATCATGTAAGCCTTTTTAGTTGATTTTTCATTTAATAAGCGCTCAGCTTGTTTTTTTGTTGGAAGTATGTTTGAATCTTCATTACTTAAATTTTGTAATTCTTTATTTGATGACTTTATCAATTCAAAGAAATAGCCAATAGGTCTAAACAGTTTTAAAAAATTTACGAAGAGTCGTGGTAAATTTTTTTGGCAAAAGATTAAATACTTGAACTGCCTCTAAATCAATTTTACCAACACCATTTTTATAATATTTCTCGAGCTCAAATTTATCTTTAAATTCAACTATTAATACATCTGACCAATAGTCTTCTTTTCCAATATTAGTGTAATGACAGTCAAACCAATTAATAATTTTTAATTTTTTATTTAGGAGACTAATTTTTAGTTCTTCTTTAACTTTTGGTTTAGCAATTTTAATAAATATGACTAATACGATTTTATTCGTATTTTCATGATCATTAAGTTTAGAAGGATCAGGAAAAATATTTACCATATTTATTTAAATTATTACAAGTTAACTGATACTTATAAATTTAGTATTTTTATACTAATTATACAAAACCTTAGAACCTAAAGTGAGCAGTACAAGAATAAAAATAGTAGAAACTTCCATTTTATTATTTAATAATAAAGGATTGGCTAATGTTCGATTACAAGATATTGCTGAATATAATAATATAAGTCCAGGAAATTTAACTTATCATTTTAAAACAAAGAAGGATTTAATGGAGTATATAATTTATTATATGATTAGAAAATTAGTTGAAATTGAAACAACTCAACGAGAATCTTTGAAACATATGTCTTTGTATAAAATTTTAAGAAACAATATTGTCTTTTTGTTCAATTATAGGTTCTTTTTTAGAGATATTTTAGAAATTATAAATTTAGTTCCAAACGCTAAATCCATTTACAAGGATGTCATTATAATTAATGAAAAATTTACAATTGAATACATTAATATTAGCATAAAAAATGGCTATATGAAAAAAGAGGCATTTGTTGGTCAGTATAAAACATTTGCTAAAAATAACTGGGCCATCATTTCTTCATCCCTAACAACATGGGAGGTTTTAGATGACTTTAAAAACAAATATCACAAGATACTAGATGAAATTATGGGTCATTTCTATCCTTACTTAACAAAAAAAGGATTAGATAGATATAAAACAAAACAGAAAGAATTATCAAAAAAAATAGACCAAGATTTTAAGAATCTTTAATTTCTATTCAGGATAATAGTCAGGCTTTAAATTTGTCGGAAATATAATTCTAAAAGTTTCAGCTCCTGAAAAATTTGGCGCTAGCAGTCTTTCTCTTGTAAATTCTCCCCTAATTCCACTAAATTTTCCTGTGCCTCCAATCACTGTTCCATTAAATACTTGTCCTTTAATTCCCCAAACAAACAACATTATTCCAGTTATTGTATCCTTTGCAGGCTCGTTTACGTCTCCACAGTTTTTTGATCGAAATGAAAACGTTGCAGTTTGCTCAAGTATAATTTTATCTGTTAATTTTTCACATTCTTTAGCACTTTTAATATATGCTTGAATTATTTGATCTTTAGAACTTGTTGGTATTAATTTTCTGTTAATTGAACTGGCTATAAATTCACTTGAAATGTCAGTAAAAAATCTATTCATAGCTGTAAAATTTCCAATAACTCTATCTGGATATTTTGCTGTCTGAACCATTGGATCATTATCAACTATTTTTAAACCGCCAGATGTTTTTTCTATAAAATTTGGATCTTTTGGATCTAATTCCAAAGGATTTCTACACTCATTTTCAGAAATTGTTCCATTGCTATAAATTGGACCACCCCCATGTAAAATCAAACCATTACTATTAATTTCATTTTTACTTAAAGAAAAAAGTTTAGACTTTAATGAATATGGGATAAAAGGAATTCTAGATAAAATAAACTTTCTTTTTATTGAGGGTAAACTATTTAACATCTCTACATTAAAAGTCTGTCCAAATAATGGTCCATTTGAAACGGATTCTATAATTAAGTTTTTATTATTCATAAGTATTTACCAGGGGAAAAAATATCTTTTTGAATTTTCAGAATTATCAATAGGAATTGATACATCAGCATTTGAACCCCATTTGGGTTGTTGTAAATCTTTACTCCAATCATTTATTTTTAAAGTTAGTTCCTTTGCTTTTTCTGGATAAACTGAAATCAAATTGTTTTGTTCACCAGGATCATCCGTTAAATTAATCAAAAATTTAAAATTTTCTTTTTCATTTATATGTAATTTATAATTACCTGAAACAATGGATTTAACATATCCTGTTTTCCAAAACAATTCTTTATGTGGTTTTTCGTTTTCAGAGTTTAAGTATTTAAGTAATGATACTCCATCGTATTTATTAACTAATGAAGGCGATTCTACAGCATCTAAAATGGTGGGTACAATATCAAGTAAACTAACCATATGAGTGTAATTTTTTTGAGGCTTTATTTTATTGTTCCACTGCATCATCATGGGAACTACAGTTCCACCCTCAAAATTGGACATTTTTCCACCAATGTAAGGGGAGTTGTTAGTAGCTCTAGTATATGTTGCTCCTCCATTGTCACTTGTGAAAATAATTAAAGTGTTGTCTAAAATTCCTTCACTTTCAAGAGTTCTACTAATTTCTCCTACACTGTCATCTAAATTTTTAATCATTGCATAGTAAACTCTTTTGTTGTGATCCTTGATGTGATCAAACATTTCATAATATTTTCTTTGTGCTTGAAAGGGCCCATGAGGGGCCATGTGAGAAAGATGAAGAAAAAAAGGTTTGTCTTTATTTTCTTTTATGTAATTAACAGCTTTTTTTGTAAAAAC
>Ga0247605_1000120_pt1 | contig 10655 bp, 4 predicted proteins | sample 91RmetaT_FD_186074 | JGI IMG/M metagenome (GOLD analysis project Ga0247605, IMG submission 186074) | Metatranscriptome of seawater microbial communities from Monterey Bay, California, United States - 91R (Metagenome Metatranscriptome) | ecosystem: Environmental > Aquatic > Marine > Coastal... | reverse complement strand
TTAATTTAAGCTTTAAATATAAGTGCATCTTAAACCTTATGCAGTGACACAAGTCCGTCAGTAAGGGTTATTTCAGTAAACAACCCGTAAAGCACAGTACCTGCAGAAAAAGTTGTTTGCAACTTTGCAACATTTTCGATAGATGTGCTGGCAACGCTAGAAATAGTGCAGTCCTGCAATACCTGAATTGCACCAAATCGACCCGTCACAGAGCCTAATGCGCTGTCAGCAATGACCGAACCTAGTGAGTTAAAATCTACGGTGTTATAAGAAGATGTTGGGAATGTAGTAGCCATAGTAACGGTATATGTAAGTATAGAAGCTGTGTCAAGCTAGTCTTCTGTGTTTGACAAGGCAGCTTGGTTGCCCCTAACAAGGTCATTTTGGGCGTTCTGAACGGTCTCTGCCATGACAAAACCAATAGCTTTTTGGATGACTGGACCAATTATTGGGTATTGCTGACCCGTAAGCGGCTTAAGCCCCTTGGATACGTCTCCAGATAGGACGTCTGCCGCCATCCCAGCAACAGGGGACAGGGTTGACGAAGGACCGAACTGTGCCGCATTAAGCCCAAGTTCGGTAATACCCAGAACTCCTGACTGGCGCAAAATACGGGTAAAATCAAAGAATGTCATGTCAAGGGGGTCAATCGGCTCCTTGAACTTGGCTAAATCCTTCATTACAGTGGTCATATACGCAAAACCCAGAGCAGCCCCGACGTAGGTAATCAGGTGCGCCATCTTGTGGGCATTGTGCTTGCCCTCACCGCTATAGCCGTGCAAAAACCTGCGATAGACAACTCTGGACATTCCCAGCATAAAACTGCTGTATTGCAGCGCTATACGCGCAGTTTCTCCAGAAATTGTACCAGCTTCCAAGCCTAGACGTGTAATTGCCATAGCCCCAGCATCTGGCTCAATTACGGCTTCTTTCATATAGGTAGTTAAGAAACCACTAACTTTACGCTGAAGAGCAGCGTTTTTTATGCTAGAAGAGCCAAGTCGATATTTGCCGTCAGGAGTCTGCTCTACGTAGTTCGCCAAAGCTTTTAGCTCTTTATCAGTAAAACCAAACTCACGCATACGCGCCTCAAGAACTGGATTGAGGTTTCCACTTCGAAACTGCTCTCCAAGACTGTTAGTCATTATGTCCATAAACACCTGCTGGTGTGTGGCTGTAACGCGGTTCAGGCCGTTTAGCTCAAACATAAGCTGATTTGCCATACCCAAAAGACCGCCAGCGTAGGACTCACCCGTTACCACCCGTTGGGCGGTCTGACGAGTAATAATGTCAAAACCAGCTCCTTGAGAGCGGAACCAAGCAGCCATCTCCTTGTCATTGCCTTTAAAGTGGGCTTTTGCTGCTTGTCGGTAAGAAGCGACAAAATCTTTAAACGTCACGTCTCCCCCAAGGTACTGCATAGTAGTCAACATCAAAGGGATGTCAGACAGCGCAGACATCCCAGAACCTGCTAGGAACACTACGTTGGAGAACTGGCGCACTTTTTGGAAGTTCTGGGCGATGTTTACATCAACAGGGTTGTCAAGCATCCCAGTTACTTGTTTCGCTGTTGCATCCAATATGCTGAAGCCTTTGACCCGATCTAGTCCCTCCTTGCGAGCAACGCCCATAATCATGGAATACGGGTCGTGCCCTAGATTCTTAACAAGTGCAATTTTCTCTGATCGGCTGCGAATCTGCTCAAGAAGCAGACGTCCCAAATTATCAAAATTGCTCAGCGTGACCATTGCATCGTTGCGGTGCTCTGGTTTAAAAGCAATCTTTGCTGCTTTACGCATTGAACCTACAATCGACTTAGCGCCAGCTGTGTCCTCGTCAATTTTTCCAGAAACTATTTCGTTGTAGAATCTCCTCAAAAAAGAGTCGATTTCAAAACGATCAAAAGTCATCCCAGATTCGGATTTGTTCTCCATCAAACCGCCGTGCAGTTTTTCTGTTTGCTCAACGTCAACTACCCTCAGCATAAAAGTAACAAACTCTTGCTCTGACATAGCAGAAACAACTTGTTTGTCATACTTCATGCTATAGCCCGTGAAACCACTACGCTGGCGCATGTTTACACCTAAGTGGTTAATCTCCGCCATCTGGCCTTCGTTGATTGTTTTGATTATATCAACCAATCCTTCGAACTCATCCACACCTTTCCACTTCTTCGGTATCTCTCCGCTAGAAATAGCGTCCATTAAGTCCAGATGGAGCTGCAACGAACCTTCTTTAAGGTTCTCTCCGTAAATGCGAGCAACCTCTGGGTTTTTAGCAACAATTTCTCTGTATGAGGACATGTAGCTTGTCGGATCTTCGCCCAAGAAAACTTCCAGCAAATCGTTATTAACCAGATACTCAATTAGCGGAGACTGGTCTTTAATTATCTGACCGTCGACTAAACGCTGAATGGATGTGTTACGCTCGACACCCTTGCGAAGACTTCCATCTAGGACTGTCTTTAGCTGAGCCAGTTTTTCAGCAGGTGTCGCTTTGCTTTTTACGATGTCGGTAAGTTTATTGGTGACTGCTGCATCATGTATATTGCGGAGCACCATTGCCAAGTTCTCTTGGTGAAAGTATTGGTTAATTTTACCAAGTTTTTCTGCTGTAGAAATGTTTTCGTCCCGCAAGATAAACCCAATTCGTTGGGCGGTATCAAGCGGTGTTCCTTTTTCTTTGAGACTTGCAAGAACGCTAACAATCTGTTCGTCATTAAGCTCGGCTTTACGCACTGCTCGCACAATTGCGTTACGGCGCTTTTGAGTGCCCATCTGGTTTATCAAAATGTCTTTTACGTACGGAGTCACATGACCCATACCCATTTCATCCAGCTTCTTGATAACCTCTGCAACATACTCAGACAGCGCAGCTCTTGTTTCTGGCAGGGCGCTGGGCATTAACATTGGCAATACCTCTTCGCTTCCAACTGTAGCTTCAATAGTGTCTTCCAAATAAGCAACAGGGTCTGCCGAGTACTTGCGCATTTCATCTGCACGAGACTTAAAGTTTGGATTTTCGTAAGCAGCTTTTGTTAAAGGCTTAACTCCGTACTTTCTGCCACTAGCTGATTGCGAATATAGCTGGCGCATACGTCTTGTTGAATCCACTTGATCTCGCAAAGACTTAACAATGTCTCCAACTTCTTTGGCTACCTTGTCTGCGTTTCTCATCTTTAAAAGCCGTTTTGACCCCTGAACCTTTAACACAGCAGCGCCGTGAGAAAGCACCTTACTTACTAGGTTTTTGTACTTATTAAATAGGGAGGGGTTGTCGTCTTGAAGCACTTTCCAAAACTCTGGACGAGTCAGGGCAAACTCAAGTAAGAAAGACGGAGACTCTTCTTCTATGATACTTAGCTTATCATCTTCCAGTGTACGCCTGTCGTAATAACCCCTCTTTTTCAGTATGTCAGCCATTATCTTTTTAATAGCTGGAGTGCTGGCTGCATCAAGAAGTTGATTATAGGCTGATATGTTTATCTCCTTAACATTGTGCCAAGTCTCATGGAACAAGGTAGACATCGTCTCAACATACAGGATTTCCGTAGCTGGGATTTTAGTAATGCCCTCGTAGTATGCAGAAGCTGCAAAAAGAAAGTGCGGCTCAGCAATATAATTTCTAAGCTCATCTGGATACTTCCACCCCTTAGCGCCCTTTGTTTCTTGTTGTTTCTGGATAGTTACTGGGACAATTTTCTTATCACCGAGCAGGACCTCATTAACCATTCCGTTAATGTCTTCGACCATGCGGGCGTATGTCTCTCCAAACAGGTTATCGACAACCTGCTTAGCCTCATCGAGCTTTGGCTTCATATCCATCGCCTCTGCTCGCTTACCTTGCTCAATAAGCGTAAAATACTCAAGCTCTAGGTTACGAGCGTTTACCGAAGCATCTAATAAAGCCTGATTAGCAGTAGCCTCAGACTTGGTAACTACACCGTAATTTTCAGTGACAGTGTAGGATGCGTGCATTTGGTTCCCACCTTTAGTTGGCTCTGCTTCGTCACCCTGTCTGCGTATTTCAACATTATTGCTGTTTAAGAAGCTAACATCTTCTTTAGTAAGTTGCTGAGTTTTTCCGTAAAGAACTGCATCCACAACTCGACCAACTTTAGCCTCATACTCTTTGCGAGCCTTAAATATGCTGGTCTCCCCAGACTGCAGTTTTGACAAGAAGTCGTCAGCTAGTTTGGCTGTCATTGACGAGACTTTTAAGTGTGTTTCATAGCCCTTAAGCAGTGCAGCTATCTGAAGTGTGTCCTGTAGCGTTACATCGTCCTGCTTAATACGGCCTTCTGCAATGTCAGTTAGACGTTTGTCCTGCTTGATTACATCAACTACTGCTTTGTTGCCTGAGTTATACACAGAATCCAACGCATCTGGTATTGTGTAGTCACCAGTCATTATGCGGTTGTAAACTTCGTAATCGCTTTTAGCCTTGGCAACTTTGGCTGCTGATCGGTAAGATGCTCCAGCAGAAACGCCACTTAACACACCAGCAAAAGCGGCATTCATTCCAAGTGACATCTTTAGTTGATCAAATGTGTACTTTTCAACACCAAGATCATTGGACATAAAAGCATAAGGCACCTCAAATGCAGCACCGTAGGCCACTACGTTTTTAAAGGTACCCTTGCCTGAATGATAAGCGGCGGCTGCACGTCGACCTGCAGCTGCGTACAAAGAAGCTTTTGCCACACCTGCACCAGTACCAAAACCTATAAGGTTGGTTGGGTCTGTTGTAAGCCCAACACCGAGTGAAGTCACAAACTGTGATAGCTGTCGATCCTGACCTTGAGCGATTTCATTGTAATATTTAAGCTTCGCTGCTTTTTGAATACGACGTTCAAATGTAAGAGGGTTTTCGTTAGCACGAAACTCTAAGCCATATTTAGCTGCAGGACTTTTATCGTAATGCTCTTGAGTGACAGGAGCCCTCTTCCCCATTTTTACATCTCTACGCTCATCATACTGCTTCACCCAGTCGGCGGCAGTAACTACAAAGTTTCGCTGTATGGTTGCAAGCGATGTGGCCTTCAGTCCTTCAACAACTCCGTAGTCTGTTGTGCTGTAGTCTTGTCCAGCTATTTCAGACAGAGTCTTTGTACGTACTAAGGAGTTTGGGTCTCTTTGTGGAGTAATCATTGATTAAATAGTCGCCACATTCTATTTTGTGGTCCAGTTTTTGATCCAAACACATCACCTGTGGCCATGTCAAATGGACTTAAGTTAACATCCTCTAAAATAGCTGAACGTATTTTAGGATTAACCGCATCTACAGGGACTATTACCTCTTCTCCGTTGTTATCAGCAAAGGGTTCGTACTGCTGCGTTCTTGGGTTCATCACCTCTAGCACGTAAAACTCTTTTTCAACGGGGTTTCCGTATTGATCCTTTGCAGTTCTAAAAGTAGTTCCACGAAGCTGCATGATCGGCACACCCACACCTTTCGCACCAAAAATACCCATTCCTTTGGAGTGATAGTCGTTATTCAGAAGCCCAGCATAGGTGGCTTCTTGGTTTTTAAGATCAAAAGCTTTTTGTTCTTCAGGACCAAAAGCTTTTTGTTTTTTAAGAAGCTCCGTCTTTTCTGGAATATACATTGATCCGCCCACTCCACCGTAAGGACTGGTCGGTGCGGTGGGAAACTCACTTATCCCGTAACTTGTATCCTCTAGGAAACCTTTCAGGTTAGAAAGATCAAAGTTTTTAGCGGCATAAGCTGTGACAGCAGCCAAGTTGTATTCTGCAACGCGCTTTGCCCCTGTTTTTCCACCAAAACGAGGAAGCTCGCTAAAAGGGTTAAGAAGTCTACCAAAGAACCCCGCTCGTTCGTAGCTGGGGTCTACGTTCTCCCTGTAAACATCGGGATGTATAAATGTTGGCTGACCCTCCCTAGTTTCACGCAACGAGCCCATGTACGGGCGAACGTATTGATCTTCATGCGCCTGTATGTCTTCTTTTATATCTTCAGGTGTTTTTCTTTTAAACAAACCATCGGCAATCTGCCCTTTTAGTTGTGACTCAAAGTAAGCAGCTTCACCTGCTCTGTTTGATCCCATAAGTTGTTTGATTTTCTGAACCGTATCTAAGATATCTACACCAGTCGTGTCACCTGTATCTTCTTCAAGCATCAAAGAGTCATAAATGTCATTAACTTCTGAGTTGTCTTTGTTGTCGTGAGCAAGTTTTGCAAAGTTAAGGCTAGTTTCAATAACAGCTTGTGGGTCATCGCCCAGCTTCACAGCATATGCCGCTGCGGAAGCCAGTTGATATGTTTGCCTCATATCGGAAGAAGTTTTAGAATTCCCGATTACAGCCATTGCTCCATCAGTCAACGCTCCTTCGTAGCCTGCATTTTTTGTCAAAAGATCAAGGACTACTGAAGTAGACGCTGCGACCTCGTTTACAGGAAACGCTGGGTTTTCTGCTCCAAACCAGAACATCGGCGGTAGTTTAATATTACCACCTGCTTCTCCGTACAGGCCAGCATCCAGCCCTTTGGCCGTTAACTCAGGGAGCACCTCTTCTTGATAGTATAGGCGAGCTGAGTTTGTATCTCCCGAGCTAATGTGTTTCTGGAGTTCAGGATATAGCGCACCCAACGATGTTAAGTCTCCATCAGCAATACCCCTCTCTGCAATTCCAATTCTGTTGTTGATATAACTCTGGATTGCTGTGACTGCAGAGTCGCTTAAGCTTTGGTTTTCATCAACTATTTGGCGAAAGTCAGCGAAAGAGGGGCGTTTGTCGGGTGTGTTAAGAATTAACCTGCGAGCTAAACGATCTACAATAGAGGAGTCAGTAGTTGGGTTTCCTTCAGAATCCACTTCTGGGATAAACATAGACAAGACTTCTTCCATCTCAGCGATCTTGTCTGCGTGCTTTTCTAAGATATATGGGTTATCTTTTGCACGAATAATTCTTGTCTCTAAATCCGAAGCAGCTTTGTAGATATCAGAAGCTTTTGTTAAGTTAAAGAAGTTGTCATACGATGATGTTACAGAGCCGTATTCTTTTTCAGCTTCATCTTTTAAGTAGGTGGTGTCACTTACAGTTTTAAGTCTGCTTGCGTAAACTGTTTCAAAGTCTAGTGCCTGATCGGGAGTAAAGCCATAAGACTCAGCGTGTGTCTCTAAGAAAGCATCACTCTGTTCTTTGCGGCTAAGAAGCTCTTCGGGGCTGCTCGCTGTTTTTAACTGGTGCTTGATTGCCGCCAATACTGAACTACCAGCGTCTGTTTTAAACGCCTCTCTTGTTTGGTCGTTGGGCTGGCCGTCAACCAGAATTTGGTACACGTTTGTAGTTGGGTCTAGGCCGCTCAGCAGTGTGTTAAAATTCTCAGGGCTAAGTCCTGTGGGGTTTTGAGTAATAGCCTTAACAACGTTGCTTCTGGTAGCAGAAAGAAAATCTTTAGAGTTGTTTGAGATTTTATAAGCATTTGCTTTAAGCTCGTAAGTATTGTTCAACTTACCCCACGTTTCAGAAGCTCTTTGCTGGTACGGAGCTAGTACATCCATATCCTCAATAACTCCGCCTGCAGTGTCGGGAAGGAACTTATTAAAATCAGGTTTTCCAAGGGCATTAAACTGCTGCTTAACTCGGTTTATTTCTGAGACATCGCCTGACTCATAAGCTGCATCTAAATTTTTAGATACTTCATCAAGCTGTACCTCGTAGTTTGTAGCAGCTTCCGACGCCAACAGCTTTTGCGCTTGTGTCTTCTGATTGGCCTTAAACCTCTGTATATTAAAAGCAGCTTGACCTACTTTGCTGATGCCCTCAGCCACACCCGAAAGCCCACTTCGATAAGAGGATGTTGTATCAAATGCCGAAAAAGGCGCTTTCTGCTGCTGAGCAGTTTGAGTGTTTAACTGAATAGCCATTTTGCGTCTGAACCTGCTGTTGCTCCCATGCTAGCTGCACTGGCTAGGCCACCGACGGCCTCACCAATTGCAGCTGTTCTAATATTTGCAGCTTGATTGCGATACTGTGTTGCTGTGTTTGCTGCACTTGCCAAAGTAAATTCTCTTTGCGCAAGACCAGTATCCCAAGCCAAATTACGTTTACGTCCTGCTTCGCCTGCTTGTAGGTTGTACTGGTAGCTAGACGCGGACGCATCAAAATCAAAACTAGCAAGTTCGTTGTTTGCTGCCACATCATATGACCTAAAGACGTCCTCCATTGTTCCGTAACTAGAAGACAGAGAGATACGTTCCTTGGCTAAATCAGCATCAAGCTTTCTTGACAAAGCAACTCGCTTTCTTTGGATAGCTTCCAAATCACGAAACTTATTAGCCTCGGCAGCAGACTGTTTAAAGTTTTCTTGCGCTACAGCATCAACCATGTTGTTGACGTCTATTTGAGCGTTGACCTCGCCCTGTGCTTCAGCAGCATCAGCTGCGTACTCTTGCGCCTTTGCGTTTTGCTGCGCAGAGTGATAAGAGAATGCAGTGCTAAGTAATGTAGCTGCGATTGCGATTTCCATACTAATTCAAATCAGTTTTGGTTGTTAAAGACGCAATTGTCAAGGGATACGGCTCTTCGTGCTTAATTGTGGGCACATTGTCGACGCCAAACGTAGAGCCAGTCACTGGCCGCTCTTTGTCAAAACCTGTAAAGCCGTTACCGCTTCCGTAGTTTGTTGACACGCGGACTGTTTCAAATCTGTCGCCAACTCCAACCTTATAGCTCCATGTGTTAATCAGGAACGGTCTTATCGACACGATTCTGGCTGTGTCTGCTGCATAGGCTGGCTTATTGCTTGCATCCCAAGTAGGGAACATCATCTGCAACTCGCCCGTGTAACGCAGACCAACAATGACTCGGGTTGCATCCGCAGACTGTAGCGTAATGGTTCCATCGGTTAGCGTCTGATCGCCTGTGTAAACACCGTCTTCGATTACAGCGACAGTGTCTCCTTCTCCGAAACGCTCACTTACGTCGTTGCTTATCGGGGCTCCTTCTGGTTTAACCAGCTCAATGTAGCTGTCCAACATTGGGTAGCTGGTAAGTTGAACTGGGTCAGTTTCTGCTAGGGCTTCTGTGTAAGTATTTCCGTTTCGGCGGACAACAATCCACACTTGGTCCAACTGCGTGCTTGTTCCTCGGTGAAGAATATTGATGTCTAAAACTTGCGTATCACCGCCTAAGTCTTGCTCAGACCACGCGTAGAACTCTTCTTGTCTGTGATACGATAAGCAGTAAAGTTTACCCGATCGAGTGCGCACCCAAATACGAGGCTGAGGTGTATGCTGGTAGGCAATTTGGGCGATGGCGTCAGTTAGAAAAGTTGGGTAAATAAGTTTTGATACATCATTAGAGGATGCGCTGTTAAGCGTTGTGTCATACTTATACTCCATCAGTCGAGTACCTGACTGGTCTGGGTAAAACACGGAGCTACCCACTGTTTCTGCTTGAGCCTCACAGGGCTCTTCTTCTGTAAGCTCCATCCGTATCGTTTTTGGACTAATACCGTACTGGTACTGGTTGGGGACAATTCGGTAAATACCACCCGTTGTGCCTACAACCAAGTCTTTGGCTGCGTTGATCCAACGGATTGCGGCGTTTCTGTTAGACAGCGCGTAGGTAATAGCGTCCGTATCCAAAACATCCCCATTATCTTGTGTGGGTTGAAAGCTGGTTTCATCTTCGGCTCGGCTGTAATAGAGGAAGTTTGAGTTTGAGTAAGTTCCTCCAAATATACGCCGCTGCTCAAACTTAGCGACTGTTCTGGGGTAGTTATCAAAATACCAAGCCCCCAGCTTAACATCTTCAAAGGTGCCTCCGTTTTCAAAAGCAAGTGTTCGTTTATTGCGAGGGACGGAGTTAATAAGTGTTACAACAACCTGAGTGGTGCTTACAAAACGAGAAATGGACATGTACACATTTCCAGACTTCATTCGGCCAAGTATGTGACGACCTACGTCTTCTGGACCAAACTTACTTTGTGTAACATTCAGCAAAGCATCGTTTGCAATCGTAGTGGCTGAAAGGTTGCTAAGGGCATCTGGAATAACTAAATTCCCAGTAGAGCTTCCTGAGTCATACTCTTCGACTTTTGGAACACCGTCAGCTGTATTGTAGCACGATACAACATCAAATTGTCTCTGTGTGGATAGATTACCAATCACATAATTTCCTGTTGGGTATGGGTTGCTACCGCTGCCTAATGCGTGATTACTGACTGTTCCCAAACCATTAACAAACGAATAGGTTCTATTGCCTGTTGGAGTGAGCACAGCCGTAATAATTGTCAAAGATCCAGTAGTAGTTGGTCCAAATTGATATAAGGTGGTGGTTAAACCTTCATAGATTCGATAAACAGAGCCACCACTATAAAGCGTATTGTCGTATGCTCCTCTATAAAACTCAACAGGGTGGTCTTCTGTGCCAAGATGCTCTTTGATCTTAACCCATCGAGTTTTGCTCCGAGTTTCACCGACTACAACCTCGTTATTTCGCCTGTCATCGGCGACTCTAACCCACGAGTCCGTATACCCTGAGTTGAAAATAACTGTATCAGAGCGCAAATGTATTTCGTCCACATCAACTCCGTCTAGCTCCAAAGCTTTGCTTTTTGTTGGTTGTGTAACTTTATTTACTTCGTCGCTATCTAACAAATATAACTGAGCTGCGTCATCTTCGATG
>Ga0247605_1000117_pt1 | contig 10691 bp, 18 predicted proteins | sample 91RmetaT_FD_186074 | JGI IMG/M metagenome (GOLD analysis project Ga0247605, IMG submission 186074) | Metatranscriptome of seawater microbial communities from Monterey Bay, California, United States - 91R (Metagenome Metatranscriptome) | ecosystem: Environmental > Aquatic > Marine > Coastal... | reverse complement strand
TGTTAGCACGTTGTCCGTTTCGGATACGTGTAAGCATATCTGCTAGAGGATCACTCATAGACATAATTCAGTCCTCCTACCAGCTCGACTTCACAACGCCAGGCAAATAACCATGAGAGGCTAGGTGACGTAGTGATACACGAGACATTTTAAATTTACGGTGATAACCGCGCGGGCGACCTGTTACTTGACAACGGTTACGAAGACGAACTTTCGCACTGTTGCGTGGTAACTTTGCAAGCTTAAGGCGCGCTTCAAACTGTTCATCAAATGACAAATCAGGGTTTTTAGCTGCCGCTTTGAGCGCTGCACGTTTTGCCGCATATTTTTTAACCAAACGCTCACGCTTAAGGTTTTTATTTACTGCACTGACTTTAGCCATTATTTCTCTCCAGTTTTTGAAGCGAAAGGCATCTGGAAGCCAGACAGAAGCGAATGAGCTTCTTTATCAGTTTTCGCTGTTGTACAAATAATGATGTCCATACCACGGATGTCATCCACATCGTCGTAGTTGATTTCTGTGAACACCAATTGTTCTTTAAGACCAAGAGCATAGTTGCCACGGCCATCAAAACTTTTGTCGTTTACACCACGGAAGTCACGCACACGAGGAAGAGCAACTTGAATTAGACGGTCAAGAAATTCATACATTCTTGCCCCTCTAAGCGTTACTTTACAACCAAGCGGCATATCTTCACGAACCTTAAAACCAGCAATTGATTTCTTAGCACGTGTCGTTACAGGCGCTTGACCTGCGATTTTAGTCATTTCAGCAACTGCTTTTTTCACTTTCTTAGTGTCATTAACAGCTTGACCAACACCCATATTAAGCACGATTTTCTCGAGCTTAGGGATTTCCATGACGTTACTATATGAATATTCTTCTTGTAGGCTATTGCGTACTTCAGTTTCATATACTGAACGAAGACGAGGAACATAAGACATTAGATGGCCTCCCCTGATGATCTGGCAATACGACTTTTCGTACCGTCTTTATCCATTTTAAAACCAACCTTCGTTGCTTTACCTGATTTTGGATCTTTAAGAGCCAAATTGGATAGGTGAATTGATGCTTCTTTTGTGATGATGCCACCCTCAGCCGTTTGAGACTGTTTCGTATGACGTTTCACAAAATTTACACCCTGAACAATTGCACGGCCTTCTGTTAGCAACATTTTTGTTACTTCACCAGATTTGCCTTTATCTTTACCTGTTAGAACAATCACTTCATCGCCCTTACGGATTTTACTTTTAACGTTAGCCATTAGAGCACCTCCGGAGCCAGTGAAATAATTTTCATATGGTTAGCTGATCGTAGCTCGCGTACAACAGGGCCAAAGATACGTGTACCAATTGGTTCATTTTGCTTATTAATCAAAACGGCTGCATTGGAATCAAAACGGATTGTTGTTCCGTCTACACGTTGTACATCTTTCTTTGTGCGTACGATAACGGCACGATGCACCTCTCCCTTTTTCACACGTCCACGAGGAATAGCTTCTTTTACACTGACGACGATTACGTCACCAACGCCAGCCACTTTCCTTTTGGAGCCACCAAGAACTTTGATACACTGCACACGGCGGGCACCAGAGTTATCGGCAACATCAAGGTTGGTTTGCATTTGGATCATAGGTTTTTCCTACTTACTTAAATTAATGTTTCGAATTCACTAATTACTTAGCGTCTTCGATAACTTTCCACGATTTATTTTTAGAAATCGGACGACATTCTTCAATACGAACAACATCACCAACTTTAAAATTATTATTTTCGTCATGCGCACGATATTTCTTCGAACGACGCACCACTTTTTTCACCATTGGGTGCATAAAACGACGCTCAACAAGAACGGTAACCGTCTTATCATTTGCATCACTTACGACTGCACCTTGTAGAATACGTTTAGGCATATTAATTATCCCTTATTTGGCCGCTGCTTCAGCGTTCTTTGCATTAACAACTGTCTGGATGCGGGCAATTGACCTGCGAACCTGACGTACACGAGCCGTATTTTCAAGCTGGTTTGTTGCTTGTTGAAAACGCAGATTAAACTGCTCTTTTTTCAAATCGGCAAGTTCACCGTTTAGCTCTTCAATAGACTTACTTTGAAGTTCAGATGCTTTGCTCATCACGAACTCTCCTAATTTTCACCGAGACGAGTTACAAACTTCGTCGCGATTGGTAATTTAGCTGCGGCACGCTCAAATGCTTCTTTAGCAAGATCAAGCGGAACCCCATCCATTTCAAATAAAATACGACCAGGTTTTACACGGGCTGCCCAATATTCTACAGAACCCTTACCTTTACCCATACGAACCTCTGCAGGTTTTTTGGATACTGGCACATCTGGGAATACTCTAATCCAGACTTTACCTTGACGTTTAATGTGACGAGTCATTGCACGACGCGCTGCTTCGATCTGACGCGCTGTAACTCTTTCCGGCTCTAATGCCTTAAGTCCATATGACCCAAAAGTTAGCGATGTGCCACCTTTTGCGTTACCATGGATACGGCCTTTATGAGCACGACGGAATTTTGTTCTTTTTGGCTGTAACATATCCCTTATCCTGCATTACGGAAGTTTTTTCCGCCGCGACTACCATGGCCACCACCGGAAGACTTCTGTTGTTCGTTGATGCGATTATCACGGGCCATTGGATCATGTTCCATAATCTCGCCTTTGAAAATCCACACTTTAATGCCGATTACGCCATAAGCTGTATGCGCTTTACTTTCTGCATAATCAATATCTGAACGAAGTGTATGAAGTGGGACGCGACCTTCACGGTACCATTCGGTACGCGCGATTTCTGCGCCGCCAAGACGACCAGCTGAGTTGATACGAATACCAAGAGCACCAAGACGAAGAGCATTTTGCATAACACGTTTCATTGCACGACGGAAAGCCACACGACGCTCAAGCTGTTGAGCTACGTTATCAGCCACTAATTGAGCATCAATTTCAGGTTTTCTAATCTCAACGATGTTAAGGCTAACATCACCAGCAGAAGGAGCCATTTCAGCTACTTTCTTGCGTAGCTTTTCAATGTCGGCACCTTTTTTACCAATGATTACACCAGGACGTGCCGAGTATATTGTAACGCGCATCTTTTTTGAAGGACGCTCAATTACAATACGACTCACTGCTGCAGCTTTTAATGTCTTAAGAAGCTCGTCGCGAATTTTAAGATCTTCATGAAGCATAGTACCGTAGTTGTCGCCTTCAGCGTACCAACGACTATCCCATGTGCGATTGATCCCAAGGCGTAGGCTAATTGGATTAACTTTTTGACCCATTATTCGTCTCCCTCTTCTACTTCACGAACCACAATGCGCATATTACTAAATGGTTTTAGGATTTTTGCGCCGCGGCCACGTGCACGAGCACGGAAGCGTTTCATGACCATTGCTTTACCTACACTAGCTTCTGCAACAACAAGGTTGTCAACATCAAGACCGTGATTGTTTTCTGCATTGGCGATCGCGCTTTCAAGAAGCTTCTTAACGTCAATTGCAATACGTTTTTTGGAAAAAGTGAGATTGGCTAGTGCCTTTTCCACTTTCAAGCCGCGAATTAGACCCGCCACCAAATTAAGTTTTTGGGGGCTTACACGAACCATGCGTAATTCCGCTTTTGCTTCGTTGTCGGCCAAGCGACGTGGTGCTGATTTCTTACCCACTATCTCTTCCTCGCTTTTTTATCGGCACCATGACCGTAATAAGTACGGGTCGGCGCGAATTCACCAAGTTTATGACCAACCATTTCATCTGTTACATAAACAGGGATGAATTTGTGACCATTGTGTACATTAAATGTTTGACCGACGAATTGTGGCAAGATCGTAGAACGACGTGACCATGTTTTAATCGGCTCTGACCTATTTGTTTCGGCTGCTGCTGTAGACTTCTTTAGCAGATGCATATCAACAAAAGGACCTTTCCATACGGAACGTGACATATCTTGCTCCTACTTCTTACGTTCGTGACGTGATCGTAAAATATACTGATCAGTCGATTTATTGCTACGTGTACGTTTACCCTTCGTAGGTTTACCCCACGGTGTTACAGGGTGACGGCCACCAGATGTACGGCCTTCACCACCACCATGTGGATGGTCAACCGGGTTCATAGCAACACCACGAACAGATGGACGTTTACCGAGCCAGCGACTGCGGCCAGCTTTAGCAAGTTTTTGGTTTTGATTATCAGGATTTGATACGGCACCAATTGTTGCCATACAATTTGAACGAACATAGCGTTGCTCACCTGACGCTAAACGGAGAAGGACATAACCACGGTCACGACCTGTTACTTGAACATATCCACCAGCAGCACGGGCAATTTGACCACCCTTACCAGGCTTAATTTCAACGTTGTGTACAATTGATCCAACTGGAACACTGTAAAGCGGCATCGCGTTACCAGGTTTCACATCAACTTTTTCACCAGCGATCACTTTATCACCCTCTGATACACGCTGCGGAGCAAGGATATAAGCCTTTTCACCATCAGTATATTCAATAAGAGCAATGAAAGCAGATCGGTTAGGATCATATTCAAGACGAAGGATCATTGCTTCCATACCCCATTTACGACGTTTAAAGTCGATAATACGATATGCGCGTTTATGTCCACCACCACGACGACGTGCTGTAATGCGACCCGTATTGTTACGGCCACCTTTAGAATGCTTACCCTCGGTCAGCGCCTTAACAGGCTTACCTTTCCAAAGTTCACTACGATCAACCGTTACTAGTGAACGCAAGCTTGGTGTAGTTGGATTATAAGTTTTTAAAGCCATTTTTCTACACCCCCGTCGTTACATCAATGGAGTGGCCTTCAGCCAATTTAACCATTGCTTTTTTCGAGTGATTACGGCGACCAGAATGGCCTCTAAAGCGTTTCACTTTACCGTCTTGGCGAATTGTATTTACCTTTTCAACTTTAACACTGAAAAGGGCTTCAACAGCATCTTTAATTTCAGGTTTTGAAGCTGTCATTGGCACATTAAAAGTTACCACATTGTGTTCTGAAAGCATTGTAGACTTTTCAGTAATCACTGGGTTTTTAATGATGTCATAATGTTTGATATCGGTCATTTGAGCCTCTCCATCAAACCTTCAACAGCGGCTTTCGTAAGAACCAACTTATCACGACGTAAAATGTCATAAACATTTACACCCTGAGTTGGAAGAACATCAATTTGGGGGATGTTGCTTAGCGCCGACTTGAAGTTTTCATTAACTTCAGCACCATCGACAAATAGTGCATTTTTAAGACCTAGCTTTTCTAATTTGCCAAGAAGGTCTTTTGTTTTGCCACCTTTAAGTTTAGCATTATCAACTACGATCAGGTCACCGCCTGCCATTTTAGTTGAAAGAGCCGTCTTGAGACCAAGCTTACGAATTTTCTTTGGAAGGCTCGATGCATGTGAACGAACAACCGGACCAAAGGCACGGGCACCACCACGGAATTGGCTAACTTTACCAGCACCATGACGCGCTGTACCGCCGCCTTTTTGTTTACCAATACGTTTCGTTGTACCCGTAACTTCACCACGTGATTGAACTTTGTGAGTTCCGGCACGACGCTTTGCAAGTTGCCATACAACAACACGTTGCAAAATATCACCGCGCTCCGGAAGACCGAATACACCGTCATCAAGGTCGATGTCACCAGCCTTTTTGGCCTCAAGTGTTACTACTTGTGCTTTCATCGATCTATTCCTCATTCTCTGTAGATGCAGTATCATCTGCTGGCGTTTCAACCGCCGGAGATTCAGCTGCTTCAGGAGCAGGAGACGCTTTCACAGAACCAGGATATGGCGCATCAGCATGTCGCTCTTTTTTCACTGCATCGTTTACTAGAACCCAACCGTTTTTCGCACCCGGTACTGCACCTTTTACAAGGATAATACCTTCATCTGCGTTCGTTGAGACAATCTCAAGGTTCTGTTGTGTCTTACGATCATCACCATAGTGACCCGCCATTTTCTTACCTTTGAAAACTCGGCCAGGATCTTGACACTGACCTGTTGAACCGTGTGATCTATGAGAGATCGAAACACCATGAGTAGCGCGAAGACCGCCAAAGTTCCAACGCTTCATCGCACCGGCAAAACCTTTACCCTTGGATGTCGCTGTAATATCGACGATTTGACCTGGAACAAAATGTTCAGCAGAAATCTCTGCACCAAGATCAAGAAATCCATCTTCCGCAACACGGAATTCAGCTAATTTAACTTTAGGCTCAACACCCGCTTTAGCAAAATGACCACGCATTGGTTGTGTCGTGCGTTTTACTTTAGCTGTGCCTGCACCTAACTGAAGGGCATTATAACCATCGTTTTCAGTCGTCTTGTGAGCAACAACTTGCGCGTTATCCACATGAAGAACTGTAACAGGAACGTGCGCGCCACCTTCGGCGAATACACGGGTCATACCCATTTTCTTTGCAATAAGTCCTGAACGCATATCCATTACCCCTGCAACTTAATTTCAACTTCAACACCAGCTGCTAGATCAAGCTTCATAAGCGCGTCTACAGTTTGTGGTGTTGGCTCAACAATGTCTAAAAGACGTTTATGAGTACGTGTTTCGAATTGTTCGCGAGATTTCTTATCAATATGCGGGCCCTTAAGAACCGTATATTTTTCAATTCGCGTCGGCATCGGAATTGGGCCGCGTACGCTAGCGCCAGTTCTCTTGGCCGTATTTGCAATTTCACCAGCTGCTTGATCAAGAATACGATGATCAAAAGCTTTTAGGCGAATGCGAATGTTTTGTGATTCCAACATAAAAATTTACGCAGACCTCTCGGTCTGCGCTCCTAAATGACTTTATTTATTCAATAATTGATGCAACGACGCCGGCACCGACTGTACGACCGCCTTCGCGGATCGCAAAGCGAAGACCTTCGTCCATCGCAATCGGGTTAATTAGCTCAACGTTTACCGTCACGTTATCACCAGGCATTACCATTTCAACACCAGCGTCAAGTGTCACAACACCCGTTACATCAGTCGTACGGAAGTAAAACTGTGGACGGTAGTTTGTGAAAAACGGTGTATGACGGCCACCTTCATCTTTTGTCAAGATGTAAGCTTCGCCTTTGAATTTTGTATGCGGCGTGATTGTACCAACATGCGCAAGAACCTGACCACGCTCAACTTCATTACGGTCAACACCACGAATAAGAGCACCAATGTTATCACCAGCTTCACCTGTGTCCAGAAGCTTACGGAACATTTCAACACCAGTAACAGTTGTCTTTGTTGTATCTTTAATACCAACAATCTCAACTTCTTCACCAACAGTAACAATACCGCGCTCAACACGACCAGTAACAACCGTACCACGACCAGAAATTGAGAACACGTCTTCGATCGGCATCAAGAACGCACCATCAACAGCACGCTCAGGCTGTGGAATGTATTCATCAACAGCTTCCATAAGCTTGATAATTGATTCTTTACCAATATTATCGTCACGGCTTTCCATCGCTGCAAGAGCAGAACCAGCAATAATTGGAATATCATCACCAGGGAATTCATATTCACTTAATAGTTCACGGATTTCCATCTCAACTAGCTCTAGTAACTCTTCATCATCAACCTGATCAACTTTGTTCAAGTAAACAACAAGAGCAGGAACACCAACCTGACGCGCAAGTAGGATATGCTCACGTGTTTGTGGCATTGGGCCGTCCGCTGCGTTAACAACAAGAATAGCGCCGTCCATTTGAGCAGCACCAGTAATCATGTTTTTAACATAGTCAGCATGTCCAGGACAATCAACGTGCGCATAGTGACGTGCGTCTGTTTCATACTCAACGTGCGCTGTGGAAATCGTAATACCACGCTCGCGCTCTTCAGGAGCCTTATCGATGTTCGCAAAATCAACAGCTTCACCGCCGCCAACTTCTGCTAATACTTTTGTAATCGCCGCGGTCAAGGTTGTCTTACCGTGGTCAACGTGACCGATTGTACCAACGTTACAATGCGGCTTATTGCGTTCAAATTTTTCTTTAGCCATTTTCTTCTACCTTTTCACTTATATTCAAGCGCCCTGTATTTTCCTCACAGGAAGAGCTAGTTAATATTTATTTGCTTTATCTATTTTTAAGCAAACTTTTCCTTTACCTCTTCAGCTACTGCCTGAGGTACTTCTGCATAATGATCGAACTGCATAGAGTATGTAGCACGACCCTTTGTAAATGAGCGCAACTGGTTCACATAACCAAACATGTTTGCTAGCGGCACCATTGCGTTTACAACTGTATTAGGACCACGTGTCTCAGAACCTGAAACTTGGCCACGACGTGATGAAATATCACCAATTACGTCACCCATGTGATCTTCCGGCGTTACAACTTCAACAGCCATCATTGGCTCAAGAAGTTTGATACCTGCTTCAGATGCTGCCTGACGCATTGCGCCTCGACCTGCGATCTCAAACGCAAGAACACTGCTATCCACATCATGGTAAGCACCGTCATAAAGCGTTACGGAAAAGTCAATAATTGGAAAACCAATTAAAGCACCACTCTCAGCGATATCGTTAATACCCTTTTCAACACCAGGGATATATTCTTTAGGAATGTTACCACCTTTGATTTCATCGTGGAACTGGATACCAGTACCACGCTCACCAGGAGTAACAGTCAACTTAACGCGACCGAATTGACCAGAACCACCAGATTGCTTCTTATGTGTATAGTCAATATCAACTTCGCGAGCGATACTTTCACGGTATGCCACTTGTGGCGCACCAACATTTGCTTCAACTTTAAATTCACGCTTCATGCGGTCGACAAGAATATCAAGATGAAGCTCACCCATACCTGAAATAATTGTTTGACCACTTTCCTCGTCTGATTTCACACGGAAAGAAGGATCTTCTTGTGAGAGAGATTAAGAGCGATACCCATTTTTTCTTGGTCAGCTTTTGTTTTTGGCTCAACCGCAACAGAAATAACCGGATCTGGGAATTCCATACGCTCTAGAATAATTTGATCATTCAAATCACAAAGCGTATCACCCGTCGTAGTCTCCTTAAGACCACAAAGAGCAATGATGTCACCAGTTCGCGCCTTTTTAATATCTTCACGATCATTTGAATGCATCTGCAACATACGGCCGATTTTTTCTTTTCTTCCCTTTACTGAATTCATCACCGTAGTACTTGTAGATACAGTACCGGAATAAATACGCGCAAAAGTAAGTGAACCCACGAACGGGTCATTCATTACTTTAAATGCTAGCGCTGAGAAAGGAGCATCATCTTCAGCAGGACGTGACATTTCAGCATCGCCATTAACTTCAACACCTTCAACATCTTTAATATCAAGCGGAGATGGCATAAAATCAATAACCGCATCAAGTAAAGTTTGAACACCTTTGTTTTTAAATGCAGTACCCGTCAACACAGGAACAAAGTCACCAGCGATTGTACCTTTACGGATAAGACGCTTAATTGTATGAACATCAGGCTCATTACCTTCTAGGTATTGCTCCATAACATCGTCGTCTTGTTCAACTACCATATCAAGAAGTTCAGCACGGTATTCAGCAACCTTATCAGCCATATCAGCAGGAATTTCAACTTCAGTATAGTTTGCGCCCATACCTTCATCTTCCCAGATGATACCAACATTTTTCACAACATCGACGTGACCTTTATATTCAGCTTCTGCGCCGATTGGGATTTGAATAACTAGTGCGTTTGAGCCCAAACGCTCTTTGATCATATCAACACAGCGATAGAAGTTAGCACCCATACGGTCCATTTTGTTAACGAAACACATACGAGGAACATCATACTTATCAGCTTGACGCCAAACTGTTTCAGATTGTGGCTCAACACCAGCAACAGAATCAAAAACCGCAACGGCACCGTCAAGTACACGCAGCGAACGTTCTACTTCAATTGTAAAGTCAACGTGACCCGGTGTATCAATAATATTAATACGGTGATCATTCCAGAAACATGTAGTCGCCGCAGAGGTAATTGTAATACCACGCTCTTGCTCTTGCTCCATCCAATCCATAGTGGCTGCGCCATCATGCACTTCGCCAATTTTATGGCTCATGCCTGTATAGAAAAGAATACGTTCTGTTGTCGTTGTTTTACCAGCATCAATATGGGCCATAATCCCAATATTGCGGTAATCTTCAAGTGGAGTAGTACGTGCCATTTTTTTAAACCTTTAACCGTGTTACCAACGATAATGAGAGAAGGCTTTGTTTGCCTCTGCCATTTTATGAGTATCTTCGCGTTTCTTAACAGCGCCACCACGGTTATTCACCGCATCCAGAAATTCACCCGCTAGACGCTCTGTCATTGTGTTTTCGTTACGTTTACGCGCCACACCTATAACCCAACGAAGAGCTAATGCCTGTGCGCGACTTGAGCGCACTTCAACAGGAACCTGATACGTTGCACCACCAACACGGCGAGAACGCACTTCAACTGCAGGACGAACGTTTTCAAGCGCAGTGTGGAATTGCTCCACAGGGTCTGCGCCTGTTTTTGATTTAATAATATCGAGAGCACCATACACAATGCGCTCTGCGGTAGATTTCTTTCCATCAACCATCAGGTTGTTGATAAATTTAGCGAGTACAAGATCACCATATTTTGGCTCTGGTAGTACTTTTCTTTTTTCAGCTGCGTGACGACGCGACATAT
>Ga0247605_1000109_pt1 | contig 10865 bp, 10 predicted proteins | sample 91RmetaT_FD_186074 | JGI IMG/M metagenome (GOLD analysis project Ga0247605, IMG submission 186074) | Metatranscriptome of seawater microbial communities from Monterey Bay, California, United States - 91R (Metagenome Metatranscriptome) | ecosystem: Environmental > Aquatic > Marine > Coastal... | reverse complement strand
CCTATCGCTTCACCATCAGGAGATGAGATAGCACCAACACTTAAGGTAGCTGAAGAGAAGTTAACTGAAGCAGAAAAGAAAAAGAAAGCTAAACGTAAAGGTACAAAAGCTTTACAAACATCAGGCTTATCTATTCCTACTTCAGGGTCAGGATTAAACATTAGTTAATTATGCAAGAGATGATGAAAGAGACAGCGAAACAACGCTATGAAAAGCTACAAGCAGATAGACAACATTATCTAGATAGAGCCCGTGAGTGCTCAGAACTTACAATACCAACCCTTATTCCTGACGACGGCTTCGAGTCTAGCTCAGAGATTTATACACCATTTCAATCAGTAGGAGCAAGAGGTGTCAACAACCTAGCTTCTAAACTTCTATTACTATTATTACCACCCAACTCACCTTTCTTTAGATTATCTTTATCAGGTAAAACTAAAGAAGAACTAGAGCAGAACCCTGAATTACAATCTGAAATTGAGAAGTCTCTAGCCAAAATTGAACGTGAGATACACAAGAAAATAGAGAACCTAGCACTTAGAGTATCTGTATTTGAAGCACTAAAACATCTTATTGTAAGTGGTAATGTACTAACATATCTACCTAAGAAAGGCAACATGCGTGTGTATGGTATAACACAATTTGTGTGTAGACGTGATGAAGATGGTAATTTATTAGAAGTAATTATTAAAGAAAGCATTAGTCCAGTAGCACTAGATGAAGAGACATTACAAATTATAGGTAAATATCCTGATTATAAAGAAGATGAGGACTGTGAGATATATACTCATATATACAGATTACCTGACGGCAAGTACTATGTATGTCAAGAAATTATGGGACACAAAATACCAAGCTCAGTAGGTACGTACCCAGCAGACAACATGCCTTACCAAGCATTACGTATGGTTAGAGTAGATGGTGAAGACTACGGTCGTGGTTATGTAGAGGAATTTCTAGGAGACCTAAGGTCACTAGAGGGACTATCACAATCACTAGTAGAATCATCAGCCGCTGCAAGTAAAGTAGTGTTTATGGTTAGACCTAACGCTGTCACTCGTAAAAGAGATTTGGCTAACACTAGAAACGGGGACATAATTACAGGACAAAGAGACGACGTAACATGTCTACAAACTGAGAAGCAATATGATTTAGGTATTGTAGAACGTAGCATAGGACGTTTAGAAGAACGTATGTCATACGCTTTCTTATTACACACAGCAATACAAAGAGACGCTGAACGTGTAACAGCACAAGAGATTAGATACATGGCTGAACAGTTAGAGACTAGTATGGGTGGTATATACTCATTATTATCTCAAGAGTTTCAGTTACCATTAGTGCAAGTATTAATGAAACGTATGTCTCAATCCAATGAGATACCAAAGCTTCCAAAAGATTCTGTAGCACCTACTATTATCACAGGTATAGAAGCTTTAGGACGCGGTAATGACCTACAGAAACTAAGAGAATTTGTTATGGAGATAGGACAGCTAGCTCAGATTAGTCCTGAAGTAGTACAGGTATTAAACCCTAATGACCTGATTACTCGTGTTGCTACCAGCTTAGGTATTGACACTGAAGGATTAATTAAGAGTGAAGAGCAACTAGCTCAAGAGCAAGAAGCTGCTCAACAACAAATGCAACAGCAACAAATGATGGAAACTGTACAAAGTGCAGTCCCTAATGTTGCTAATAACATGACTAAACCACAATAAAGGAGAAGAAATAAATGGTAGAACAAGTAGTAGTACAATCAGATGAAACTACATCAGAAGCCCCAGCAGTAGAAGAACAAGTAGAATCTTCTAGACCTGAGGGTTTACCTGAGAAGTTTGAATCTGTTGAAGCAATGGCTAAATCATACGCTGAATTAGAATCTAAATTAGGGCAACCTAAAGAAGAACCTAAGGAAGAAGCGAAGGCTGAAGAACAACCTAAGAGTGATTTAGAAATACAAGCTGATGAAGCTGTTGAGTCTGCTGGACTTGACATGGATTCACTCAGTGCAGAGTATGCTGAGAGTGGACAACTAGCTGATGAGTCTTATGAAAGACTAGAGAAAGCTGGTATCAGTAGAGATATAGTAGACCAGTTTATTGCTGGACAAGAAGCTAGAGCATTACAACAAGGCAGTGAAGTCAAAGGCTTAGTAGGTGGAGAAGAAGCTTACGTAGAAATGACTCAATGGGCTGGACAAAATTTAACTGAAGCTGAACAGACAGCTTATAACAACGCTGTTAACAGTGGTGATATGGAAACTATCAAGCTAGCTGTTACTGGTTTACAAGCTAGATACACAGCAGCTAATGGAACTGACCCTAAATTACTATCAGGCAAAGCAGCACCTACTTCACAAGGTGGCTATGAATCATGGGCTCAAGTACAAGCTGATATGGGCGACCCAAGATATGCTAAAGACCCAGCGTTCCAAGCTGAAGTACAGGAGAAATTAGCAAACAGTAACTTATAGGAGATATACAATGGCATGTGGATATAAGAAAAAGAAAAAAGGAAAAGGTGGTAAGTAATGGCTAAACGTGGACTATACGCAAATATAAATGCACGTAAGAAAGCTGGTACAAGCAGACCTAAGTCTAAATCTACAATCAGTAAGAAAGCTTATTCTAATATGAAAGCTGGTTTTCCTAAAAAGAAAACAGTGAGGAAGAAAAAGTAAATGCCAGCAAAGAAACACCAAAGCCCTAGTGGCGGATTAAATGCCGCTGGTAGACGTTATTACAAACGTAAGACTGGGGCTAACCTCAAAGCACCTGTAACAGGAAAAGTTAAAAGAGGTTCTAAAGCAGCTGGGAGACGTAAAAGTTTCTGTGCAAGAATGAGCGGTGTTAAAGGTGCGATGAAAAAACCAAATGGAAAGCCAACACGTAAGGCTCTAGCTTTACGTAAATGGAAGTGCTAATAGCTGTGCTATCTCGTTAGATGGCAGCTGCCAACAAGTAGTAGTAACTTGACCTTCTGCGGAAGACAATCTTGGAGACGAGACTTAGAGGCGTTTAACAACAACTAAACTATAACCAAAGGAGATTATACTATGGCAAATGCTAGTCCAGTATCTGTCGGTAAAATCAATGCTGGTGGTTCAGAAGACGCTCTGTTTCTTAAAGTATTTTCAGGCGAAGTTTTAACTTCATTTGAACGTGCTTCAGTAACTCAAGGTGCTGAAACTGTCCGTACAATCAGTAATGGTAAAAGTGCACAATTCCCTGTAATGGGTAGAATTGACGCTTCTTACCACACAGCTGGTACAGAAATCACTGGTAGTGACGTAAACCACAACGAGAAAATCATAACAATCAATGACTTATTGATATCTTCTGTCTTTCTTTCTAACATAGAAGAAGCAAAGAATCATTATGATGTTAGAGGTTCTTATTCATCCGAAATCGGTAGAGCATTGGCTTTCCAAAAAGATAAGCACATTCTACAAACAATCGGACAAGCAGCACAAGCTTCTGCAAACGTATCTGATTCAGGCTACGCTTCAGGAACTGTGCTAACAAACACATCTATCGCTAGTGCTACAGCTTCTACAGCTGCTAACGCTATGATTGATGAACTTTTCAATGCTGCAAAACAACTTGACGCTAACTATGTGCCAAGAGAAGGACGTAAGTGCTTCATCAGACTTGAAGAGTATTACAAATTAGCAAACGCTACTAACGCTGTAAACGTTGACTTTAGTGGTCAAGGTTCTATTGCTGAAGGTAGAGTATTGAAGATTGCTGGTATTGAATTAGTACCAACACCACACTTTGTGGCTTCAGACTTCTCAGCTTCAACAAACGTTGATGGCGGTTCTGCTACAGCTGGTGGTTCAAACCCACAACAAGTTAACTTAGCTAACTATGTTGCTCTAGTTTGTCACCCTTCAGCAGCTGGTACTGTTAAGCTCATGGACTTAGCAACTGAAATGGAATATGACATAAGACGTCAAGGTACATTGATGGTAGCTAAATATGCTATGGGTCACGGCGTGCTCAGACCTGAAGCAGCTGTAGGTATTAAAGAAGCTTAATCGTTTCTTATACTTAACCTTGAGGGGATGGCTTTGGCTGTCCCCTCTTTACTGAGGAAATTATGGCAACACAAATAACACCAACTACCGAGTTACAAGCTATCAACACTATGCTCTCTGCTATTGGAGAAGCACCTGTTAACTCAATTAGCGGCGTAACAAACGTAGATGTATCTGTCGCTATAAATATCTTAGATGAAACTAGCCTTTCTGTACAAAGTGAAGGCTGGAACTTTAACACAGAATACAATGTAACTTACTCAATAGATGATGATAGTAAGATTCCATTACCTTCCAACTGCGTCCAAGCTGACGCTCATGCAACACACAGATATCAAAACGTAGTAATACGTGATGGTAAACTGTATGACCTAGATAACCACACAGACGTTTTTACAATCGTCCCACCATTAGATGTTGTATTAGTACAACAATTTGAACAACTACCTGAATACGCTAGACGCTATATTACAGTAAAAGCCGCTAGACGTTTTGCAGCTAGATTCATAGGTGACGCTGGTTTATCTGAACTAATGAGCATAGATGAACAGGAAGCTTATAATAACTTTAAGCAGTCTGATTCTAGAAGTGAAGATGTAAACATACTAGAAGGTGATGCAAATACATATTCAATAATCAATAGACCACCTAGAAGGACTTATTAATGGCAGTAGTTTCTCAGTCGATACCTAACTTTCTGAATGGTATAAGCCAGCAAACACCTACCCAACGTGGTATTAATCAAGGTGAAGAACAGATTAATTGTCAAAACAATATAATCAAAGGCTTAGGCAAACGCCCACCATCAGAATATATAGCTACACTAGATGCTACAAATGTGTTTCCTAACACTACAAAGATATGGAGCATACAAAGAGACGAGAACAATAAGTACATTGTTGCGTTTTACAATGGTGGTGTAAGAGTCTTTGACTTACAAGGTAATGAGAAGACTGTAAGTTACCCTGACGGAACATCTTATCTTACAACTACAAATCCTAAGAATGACCTTAAGATGGTTAACATTGCTGACTATACTTTTGTATCTAACAAATCTATAACACCAGCACAGAGCGGCACAACAACAGCAGCTAAATCAGAATACTTTTATGTAGTGTTTAAGGTAACTAACTTTGGTAGAGAGTATGCAATACACCTTACTCACCCTGACTTACCTTATGGTATTAATGCAATCATACAAATGCCTGACGGTAGTGATGCTAACCATGACACACAGTTTAGAGATACAGCAAAGCTAATAGATATCTTTAGATATGGTACAAGCAGTACTTATTGGGATTCTTCTTCTAGTATAGAGTTTAAATTAATTAGAGAAGACACAGGAGCGGTTTTAAGTAACTCTCAAGGCTTAAGCAGTTATTCAGCTGTAACAGCAGAGTTTACATTTACAGAACACCAGTCTGCACTACGTGGTTATGTAGTAGACCAAAACGCTAACTATACAGTAGAGACGCATGATGGTGCTGGTAACAGTGAACTGTATGCAGTTAAAGATGAGATACAAGATTTTACTAAGTTACCTTATTATGCAAAGTTAGATGATAAGATTAAAGTAACAGGGGATGCTGGTGATACTACATCAGATTACTATGTTAACTATGTAGGCAATGGTGTATGGGAAGAATGTATAGCACCTGACACAAGTACAGGGCTAGATAACTCTACAATGCCACATGCTCTTATTAATAATAATGATGGTACATTTACTTTTGCACAGCAGACTTACACAGACAGGGACGCTGGGGATGATGTCACAAACCCTGACCCTACATTTGTAGGACAGAAAATACAGAACCTTACATTCTATAAAAATAGACTAGGTATATTAGCTGGAGAGAATTTAATATTATCAGGTAATGCTGATTACTTTAACTTCTTTGGAACAACAGTAACACAGGTATTAGATACAGATGTTATAGATGTTGCAGCTTCAGGTACAACTGTAAACGTATTAAGAAATTCAATATCATTCAACGAGACCTTACTGTTATTCTCCGACACATCACAGTATAAACTCGCTTCAGCAGCTGAGACAATTACCCCGACCTCAGCTGTGTTGAATGAAGTATCAACATTCTCACACAATGCCAATGTAACACCTGTATCTTCAGGTAGATATGCTTACTTCTCACAAGTACGTAATGCAAACACAGCAGTAAGAGAATATTATTCAGACAATGATACATTAACTAATGACGGTTTAGATGTTACTGTTGCGGTACAAACTTTGATACCTGACAACGCTTATTCAATATTAAGTAACACAACAGAAGATTCTTTGATAGTGCTGTGTTCAGATACAGCTGACACTCAGACAGCACCATACACTACAGGAACAGCTGTATCACCTACCAATGCCAACACAATGTATATGTACAAATACTTCTTTGATAGAGGTGAGAAAGTACAAACAGCGTGGTCTAAATGGCAACTAGACAATGTTAAAATAATAGGTGGGATGATAGACCGTAGTTTTGTATATTTATTTGTAGCTGAAGGAACAGACACAAAGTTACTACGTATTGACTTACAAGATTTAGCAGACTCAACCATAGGTCATAATGTATATCTAGACCTTAAGAAATCTGTAACTGGAACTTATGATTCAGGTACTGACCTTACTACATTCACTAGCCCATATGGAGCTAAGACAGGATTACTAGCTGTGAACGCTAGCACAGGAGCTGATTACACAGCGACAAATACCTCAGGTTCAACATATACAATAGAAGGAGACCACACCAGTTTAATTATAGGTGTACCTTATGAATCTAAATATACACTGTCACCACAGTACGTAAGAGAAGCTTCAGGACAAGGGTCTATAGCTGTTACTTCAGGTAGGTATCAGATACGTACTATATCATTTGACTATGAAGACAGTGGATTCTTCCAAGTAGAAGTAACACCTGAGAATAGAGATACATATACCACATTTATGAATGGTTATATTATTGGTTTATCAGGAGCAGTGGATAACCCAGCGATTTCGTCAGGTACTATTATTGTCCCTGTACAAAGTAGAAATACATTATTTACATTAGATATAAAGAGTAGCTCACACTTACCTATGTTTATTCCTAGTGCTGAAGTGGAAGGTTACTACCACAGACGTTCTAGGAGAATATAGATGGCACATGTGAGGCGGGCAATATCAGCAGACATAGCGTTTCTTGCACCTAAGATGAGGCAAGCAGACAGAGATGAAATCAAAGCATCAGATAACATAGGGGCTGCTGAGGCTCTTATGACACCTTTCCAAGAAAAAGGACATAGAACATGGAGTGTCATAGGAACAGAAGAAGAATATGTTGTAGGCATGTTTGGTAGTGTACCAACGTTAGACCGTGACTATGGTGTAGCTTGGTTATTATCTAGTGATGAGTTATTTAATTACAAGAAAGAATTTATAAAACAATCACCTGAATGGGTGGCACAAATGGGAAAAGGTTATAAATATTTATTTAACTATGTAGATGTTAGAAATGACAAGTCTATTAAGTGGCTTAAACATTTAGGATTTAAAACAATAAGACGAGAGGAGCAATATGGCAAAGGTAAAATGCCATTCTATTTAATGATGAAGGAGATAATATGTGTGGTGTAGCTGAAGCAATGGCAGTAATGTCAGTAATGCAATCTATACAGGGTTATCAAACCCAACGAGCAGCAGCAAAAGCTCAAACAGAAGCTAATAAGATTACTGAACAAAATGCTAACATATCTTACCTTAATGACATCCAAAAGATAGAAGGTGAGAAAGTAGAAGCAGCTAGAGAATTTGCTCTTGAAGACTTTAAACGTAAGATGGACGTGCGTAAGAAACAAGCACAAGCACTTAACTTAGGCTTTGGTAATTCATTTAAGGTAGTGCAAGATTTAGCTGGAACAGCTGACACAGATTACGTCGAACTACAAAACGCTTTCTTATCAGACATGTATAAAGCTAACTATCAATATACCCAAGCATATTCAAACATGAAAGCTACTCGTGCTAAATACTTAAAACCAGTGCAATCACCAAACTTACTGGGAACAGCGTTGCAGATAGGAACGACTGCTCTTGGATACTCACAAAATCCAAACGCATTGTATAAACCTGATAAACTTTTCCAAGCTACAACAGCTGAAGTAGGCAATCAAGCAATGTATGGATGGGATGTTAACGCCCAAAGAACTTTAACAGGAGAAGCAACTCCGTATTTTGACATAGGATTAAAACGATAATGGCATATGAATCTAAAGTAACTAATAAATACTTCGGCACTACATTTGCTGGTGCTGGTAAAGTAGGTGTAGAACAAACAGAACTTGGTGGTCTTGTTAATTCATTAAAAAATGTGTCCCCACAAATAGAACAGCTAGGTACACAATACATTAAAACTAAACAAGACGAAGCGGCTGTAGAGATTAATAAATTAAAAGCACAGGGAATGTCAGCTGACAGTATTCAAAAAGTTATTGATTCAGGTTCTAATGAAACACTAAGTAATATGTATGCGTCTGCTACTAACAACGTGTGGCTAGGTAAATTAAAAGCAGCTGAGGATATTAATTTAGCTAAACAAAATTTAGCTAACTACAATCCTGACGAACAAACTATGGATGAGTTTCTATCTGAGTTTGTACAAACAGATTTTACAAAAGTAGATAAATATTATACTGGGGGTTACTCTTCTATATTCAATGAACAGAAAGCTAAGCTATTATCTGTTGACGCTGAAGAAAGATTTAAAGTAGCGTCTCAAAAGAAAACACAAAGCTTAGGTAACTTTATGTTAGCCAATGACGCTACGGATGAAGACGGTGTCAGTATCTTTGCTAAACTTCCACAAGATGGAACATACAGCAATAAACAACTAAATGACGCAGCTTTGTTTGCTGCTACTACTTTGTATTCTACAGGTAGGACAGTAGACGATTTAGATAAAGCAATAGAGTATCTAAACGCTGACAGAGGCACTGGTAAGAATGGTCAAAAACTAGGGTCGTTGTTATCAGCCAATAATAAAGACGCAACAGCCCTAAAAAATAAAATAGAAAACAGAAGATATACCTTAATGCAACAGAGTCGTCAACTTAGAAAGTATCAAGAAGAGGATGAAGTTACTAACATATTTAAAAAAGCAATGGGTATGGAAAACTTAACTGCTGTAGAAATAGACCAATTCAAAGAAGAATTACAAGTATATGGAAATGCAACCTATATAGACACTTTAATGAAAATTGTTAATCAAACACAATCACCTAATTCTGACGTAGCTTCTATAAACCAATTTAGAAGAAGGATAGCAGAAGGTCAATTTGATACTCTTGAAGAAATGCTAGAAGCAGTGGATAAAGCTGGTGTTCCTTATAATGATAGCTTTAGAGTGCTACTTAGAGAATCAGAAACACGTAAGCCTATTTATGAAAGAGATTCTATTTACAATGCTAAAACAGATGAAATAGTTAAAGCTACGTCTGAAGATGAAACTGGTCAAAGAAACACACTAAAAGCTAGTGATGTTAGAGATTTTGTAGAAAATGAAATAATAGACTTTTATTCTTCTGAAGAAGGTAGAAATGCAACCCGTGATGAAAAAAGAGCATTTATGAAAGAAATCAAAGAAAGTGTAATTGAGCAGTTTAAGCTTTATGGTCAAACGGAATCACAAAGAAAAACAGATGTTGAAACACGTAGAGAAAGAAAAGAGCGTGAAGAAAAAGAAGCAGTTGAAAGAGAAGCTTTGATTACAAAACTTACAGATAAAGCAACTGGTTTAACTCAAGACTTTGACAACACAGATGTTATTAGTAATAAACCAGTGTTTACAGATGATGATGATAAATTCTTAACCAGTGACGCTGCAGACCAACGTACATTTAAACTAGATAAATTGTATCCATACATTAACAACTTTGTAAGAGATTACTTTGATAACGCTACAGACGAAGACTTGCAAACATATGTAGATTCTTTAGGTAAAGATGGACAAATGAATTTAATGAACACTATAGCAAATGTATTACAAGTAACAGTACAAGACGTGCAAGTAGCATTAGAGGATTATAAATAATGGTTGATTTTTACAACACAGAAAAGAAAAAAGAAGACGCTAATGACCGTCGAGCAAGAACTAGAGAAGCTAGACAAGAAAAGCTACAAACAGAAAACTTAAGGAAAGCTGAAACAGAAATGCGTGCTCTAGATGAAATACAATCAGAAAGATTTATTGAAACAGCTAGAAGTTATTATAACTATAGAGAAGGAACAGAAGAGTACAATGATTATTCTTCAGCTGATGTCTTAGAAAAGTTTTATGAAGACAGAACATGGGGAAACTATAACACCTTTGCTATGGGGGCAGACGTTGTTGCTACATCTACCGAAGAAGATAATGATAGATTAAAACAGTTTGCATACTTACAACAAACCTTTGAAGCACTGCCATCATTTTGGAATGACCCTAATAGGACATTTGGTGAGTGGTTAGTAGACGCTGGTGGAGCAATGATAGCTGACCCTATAAATTTAATAGGTGCTGGTGTAGGTGGTATAGCTTCTAAAGAAGCATTTAAACAAGCTTTAAAACAACAGCTTAAAGGTAAGATGGCTAAAGAGATTACTGATAAGCAAATTAAAGAAGCAGCTAAGCAAGCACAAAAGGAAGCATTAGGTAAAGCAGCTAAGAAAGGAGCAGCTATAGAAGGCAGTATATCAGCTTTTGCTGGCGGGACACATGACACTTTACTACAAGTCAACGCTATTAACACAGGTGTACAAGACGAGTTTAGTTTTAAACAAATGGGAGTAGCAGCTGGT
>Ga0247605_1000106_pt1 | contig 10926 bp, 21 predicted proteins | sample 91RmetaT_FD_186074 | JGI IMG/M metagenome (GOLD analysis project Ga0247605, IMG submission 186074) | Metatranscriptome of seawater microbial communities from Monterey Bay, California, United States - 91R (Metagenome Metatranscriptome) | ecosystem: Environmental > Aquatic > Marine > Coastal... | reverse complement strand
GGTCTAGTAGAAGCTAAAAGCAATAAAGCTGGTAGAAACAATACTGGTAGAATTACGGTTCGTCATCAAGGTGGTGGACATAAGCAACATTATCGTATAGTTGATTTTAAAAGAAATAAAGATGATATTGTAGCTAAGGTTGAGAGAATCGAGTATGATCCTAATCGTAGTGCAAATATTGCTTTAGTTCTGTATGCTGATGGTGAGAGAAGATATGTGATAGCACCTAAGGGTTTAAGTAAGGAGATGTCTATACTTTCTGGTGAGAAAGTAGATGTAGCTGTTGGTAACTGTATGCCACTTAGAAATATTCCTCTTGGTACTGTGATTCACAATATCGAAATGAAGCCAAAAAAAGGTGCTCAGATGATTCGAAGCGCTGGAACTTTTGCTCAATTGGTTGGTAAAGATAATGCTTATGCAATTATTCGCTTAAGATCAGGTGAGATGAGAAGGATTCTTTTGGACTGTAGAGCTGTTATAGGTGTAGTATCTAACTCTGAGCATAACTTAAAATCTTTAGGTAAAGCTGGTGCTAATCGTTGGAGAGGTATCAGACCTACTGTTAGAGGTGTTGCGATGAACCCTGTAGATCACCCTCATGGTGGTGGTGAAGGTCGTACTTCTGGTGGTAGACATCCTGTGAGTCCATGGGGTATGCCTACTAAGGGTTATAAGACGCGTAGTAATAAACGCTCTAATAAGTTAATTGTTCAAAAACGTAAGTAATTAGGGAGAAGGTTGTGCCTCGTTCATTAAAAAAAGGACCTTTTGTAGATCATCATCTATTAAAAAAGGTTTTTGAAGCGCAAGAAAGTAATTCTAAAAGACCTATTAAAACATGGTCTAGAAGATCGTTAATCGTGCCAGACATGATTGGTTTAACTATAGCTGTACATAATGGTAAACAACATGTACCGGTGCTTATGACTGAAGAAATGGTAGGTCATAAACTTGGTGAATTCGCTATTACGCGTAATTACCGTGGTCACGCAGCTGATAAAAAAGCTAAGAAGAAATAGTTGAGGTAGATATGGAAGTACAAGCTAAATTAAAATTTGCAAGAATCTCACCTCAAAAGTGTAGATTGGTTGCAGATCAAATTAGGGGTTTACCAGTAGAAAGAGCTATTAATCTTTTGACTTTTAGTAATAAAAAAGCTGCTGTGTTGGTTAAGGAAGTTCTTAACTCTGCAGTGGCAAATGCTGAGCATAACGATGGTATGGATGTTGATGTGTTATTTGTATCGACTGTCTTCATTGATGAAGGTCCTACTATGAAACGTTTTGAAGCTAGAGCTAAAGGCCGCGGTAACCGTATTTTAAAAAGAACTTCGCACATAACTGTGAAAGTTGCTGAGAAAAACTAAGAGGTATAGTAAAATGGGTCAAAAAGTAAATCCTAATGGTATTCGCTTAGGTATTGTAAGAGACTGGCGTTCAACATGGTATGCTGACTCTTCTAGCTATGCTACTAACCTTAATGAAGATATTAAAGTTAGAGAGTTTTTGCACAAAAAACTTGCAGCAGCATCAGTTAGTAAGGTTCAGATCGAAAGACCAGCTCAAAATGCTAAAATCACTATACATACGGCTAGACCAGGTATTGTGATTGGTAAAAAGGGTGAAGATGTTGAGAAGCTTCGTAATGAAGTGAGTAAGATGATGGGTATTCCTGTTCAGATCAATATCGAAGAAATTCGTAAACCGGAAATAGATGCTAAGTTAGTGGCAGATAGTGTTGCTCAGCAACTTGAAAAACGCGTTATGTTTAGACGTGCTATGAAAAAAGCTATGCAAGCAGCTATGAAGTCTGGTGCTAAAGGTATTAAGATTATGGTAAGTGGTCGTTTGGGTGGTGCTGAGATTGCTCGTTCTGAGTGGGCGAGAGATGGTCGTGTACCTCTTCAAACTTTCAGGGCAGATGTAGATTATTCTACAGCATCAGCTTTAACAACTTACGGTATTATTGGTGTTAAAGTTTGGATCTATAAAGGTGAAATTCTTCCTGGTCAAGTTCCAGCAAAGAATAATAACAGTAGAAAAGGAGCGAGATAATGTTACAGCCTAAGCGTACAAAGTTTCGTAAGCAGCATAAGATGCGTAATAGGGGTTTGGCTCATAGAGGTAATAAAGTAAGCTTCGGTGAGTTCGGTCTTCAAGCGACATCTAGAGGTAGAATTACTGCTCGTCAAATCGAAGCAGGAAGAAGAGCTATCAACCGTCACATCAAGCGTGGTGGTAAAGTTTGGATTAGAATATTCCCAGACAAGCCGATCACTAAAAAACCTCTTGAAGTTCGTATGGGTAAAGGTAAGGGTTCAGTTGAATATTGGGTTGCTCAAATTCAGCCGGGTCGTGTTCTATATGAAATAACTGGTGTTAAAGAAGAATTGGCTAGAGAAGCTTTTCAAAGAGCTGCTGCTAAGCTACCAGTGTCAACAACTTTTGTTGAAAAGCAGGTGATGTAATGAAAAGAAATGATACTTTAAAAGATTATAGAAGTAAGAGTATTGACCAATTGCAAGAAGCTAAGATTGAATTGTTACAACAACTTTTCTCCCTTCGTATGCAAAAGGGTACTGGGCAATTGAAAAAGAACCACTTGTTTAAAAGTGCTAAAAGAAATATTGCTCGTATAAATACTATAATAGCTGAAAATAAGTAGGTACTTGAAATGCAAGATAAAATTAGATTGATAGAGGGTAAAGTTTCTAGCGATGCTATGGATAAAACTGTGGTTGTAAAAGCTGAGAGATTGGTAAAGCACCCTTTATATGGTAAGTTTGTAAGAAAAACTACTAAATACTATGTTCATGATGAAAAGAATGAATGTAAGTCTGGCGATGTTATTAAATTTAAAGAAACTAAGCCATACTCAAAAACTAAAAAGTGGTGTTTAGTAGACATAATCAATAGAGAAAAATAATAAATTTGATTTTATTTCTGTTTATTGGTATATTTATCGGACTGCAAAACTAGTGTTTGTGGTCTTATATAAAATAAATAAGGGTTATTTGTATGATTCAAATGCAAACTGAGCTCCAAGTTGCCGACAATAGTGGCGCTAAGAGAGTTGAATGTATTAAAGTTTTGGGTGGATCGCACCGCAGATATGCATATATCGGTGATGTGATTAAGGTGACTGTAAAGGAAGCTGCTCCAAGAGGTAAGGCAAAGAAAGGGTCTGTTTATGACGCTGTAGTTGTGAGAACTGCTAAAGGTGTGCGTAGAGGAGATGGTTCTAAGATTCGTTTTGACGGCAATGCTGCTGTGCTATTAAATGCTAACGGTCAACCAATGGGAACTCGTATCTTCGGTCCAGTTACAAGAGAGCTTCGTAACGAGAGGTTCATGAAAATTGTTTCTTTAGCGCCAGAAGTGTTATAGTTATTTATTAAGGTGACGATAAATGAATAGATTAAAAAAAGGTGATGATGTAATAGTTATTGCTGGTAAAGATAAGGGTCGCAGAGGCGTTGTTAAAACATTCGCTAAAGGCGGTTCTTTAGTGCTTGTAGAGGGTATTAATATTGTTAAGAAACATGTTAAGCCTAATCCAAATAAAGGTGTTGAAGGTGGAGTTGTTGAAAAAGAACTTCCTGTAGATGCTTCTAATGTGGCTATCTTTAACCCATCTTCAGAAAAAGCTGATAAAGTGGGTTATAAGTTTGTTGATGAGAAAAAAGTCCGCTACTTTAAATCTAGTGGCGAACTTGTAGACTTATAGGACTGAATTTAATGGCAAGATTAAAAGATCATTATCAATCTGAGTTGGTTTCTAAATTAAAGGAAGAGCTTAAGTTGGATAATATAATGGAAGTGCCGCGTATTGAGAAAATTACTCTTAATATGGGTGTTGGTGATGCTGCGAAAGATAAGAAAATTATGACTTTCGCTGTTAATGATTTGACTGCAATTGCAGGTCAAAAGCCAGTTGTTACAAAATCTAAAAAATCAATCGCAGGTTTCAAAATCCGTGACGGTTGGCCGATAGGCACAAAAGTTACGCTTCGTGGCGAGCGTATGTATGAGTTTTTAGATAGACTTGTAACAATTGCTATTCCTAGAATCAGAGATTTTAGGGGTCTAAGCCCTAAATCTTTTGATGGTAGAGGTAATTATAGTATGGGTATGAAAGAGCAAATTTCTTTCCCAGAAGTTGATTACGATAAGATTGATACTATCAGAGGTTTAGATATTACAATAACTACTACTGCTAAAAATGATGATCAGGGAAGAGCTTTGTTAAAAGCGTTCGGTTTCCCTTTGAAGTCTTAATCTATTGGGGTTTTAAATGGCAAAAGAATCAATGATTCAGAGAGAATTAAAGAGAGGAAAATTAGTAGCTAAATACGCTCAAAAAAGAGCTGAGCTAAAAGCTATTATCCTTGGCGTAAATTCTACTGAAGAACAAAAATGGGAAGCAACTATTAAACTGCAAAAACTACCGGTAGACTCTTCTGCATCTCGTGTGCAAAGAAGATGTCAGGTTACTGGTAGACCACACGCTGTATACAGAAAGTTTGGCTTATGCCGTATTAAACTTAGAGAGTATGCAATGGCAGGGGATGTTCCTGGTTTGAAAAAAGCTAGTTGGTAATAAGGAATTATAAGTTATGAGTATGCAAGATCCTATTGCGGATATGTTTACGAGAATAAGAAATGGTCTTTCTGCACACAAGGAAACCGTTTCTATTCCTTTTTCAAAAATGAAAATGGAAATCGCAAACTTTTTAGTAAAAGAAGGTTATGTTGCTAGTTGTGCGAAAGGCACGCAAGCGTCAGGTCATCCTTCTATAGATGTTGAGCTTAAGTATCAAGCAGGTGCTCCTGTAATCGAAATGATTAAAAGAGTATCTAGACCGAGTTTAAGAATCTATAAGTCATCAGAAGATCTACCTAAAGTATATGGTGGTTTTGGTGTGGCTATGGTTTCTACTTCACAAGGTCTTGTGAGTGATAGAAAAGCAAGAACTCTTGGTGTTGGTGGCGAAATTATTGGCTACGTAGCTTAGTTTGGAGGATATAATATGTCAAGAATAGGTAAGAAGCCTGTTGCTATTCCAAGCGGTGTTACAATTAATGTAGCTGCTGGTAATGCAGTGGAAGTTAAAGGTGCTAACGCAACTTTAAATAAAACTTTCTCAAGAGATGTGAATTTTGAAATTGCTGGTGATCATGCAAACATTACTCCTATCAATAGTAGTAAAAATGCAGTTGCTCAATCAGGTACGGCTAGATCTATATTAAATAATATGGTTGAAGGTGTAAGTAAAGGTTTTGAAAGAAAGCTGAAAATTATAGGTGTTGGTTATCGTGCGAAGGCTCAAGGTGATGAAATTAACCTAACTTTAGGTTTTTCACACCCTGTAGTATATAGCTTGCCTCAAGGCATCACGGCTGAAACTCCTGTACCTACAGAGATTGTTCTTAAAGGTGCTGATAAGGAGCTTTTGGGTAAAGTTGCTTCTGAGATTAGAAGTTACAGAAAACCTGAACCTTATAAAGGTAAGGGTGTGCGTTATGAAAACGAGTATGTAGCTAAAAAAGAAGCTAAGAAGAAGTAAAGGATAGTATTATTATGAATAAGAAAACTTCTCGTTTAAGTCGTAGTAAGCGTACAAGAATCAAATTAAGAGAATTGGGTCATACAAGACTATGTGTTTTTAGAACACCTAGACACATATACGCTCAAGTAATTTCTGGTGATGGTTCTACTGTATTAGCTGCTGCATCTACTGTAGAAAAAGATATAAAAGCAAAGTGCAAATATACTGGTAATGTCTCATCTGCTACAATCGTTGGCGAAGCTGTAGCTACTAGATGTAAAGAAAAAGGTATTGAGAAAGTTGCTTTTGATAGATCCGGATATAGATATCATGGCCGTGTAAAAGCTTTGGCAGATGCTGCTAGAGAGCATGGTTTACAGTTTTAATAAATAAAATATGGTGATTATTCATTATGTCTAATGAAGTGAAAAAAAACGAAGAGCTAATTGAGAAATTAGTTAGTGTCAAAAGACACTCAAAAACAGTAAAGGGTGGTAGAATCATGAGCTTTGCCGCTTTAACTGTTGTGGGTGACGGAAAAGGCAAAGTGGGTATTGGTAGAGGTAAGTCGAGAGAAGTGCCTGTAGCAATCCAAAAAGCTATGGAAGACGCTAAAAGAAATATGGTATCAGTTAGCTTAAATAACGATACTCTATGGTATTCAGTAATGTCAAATCATGGTGCTTCTAAAGTATACATGCAACCAGCATCTCAGGGTACTGGTATCATTGCTGGTGGTGCTATGCGTTCAGTTTTTGAAGTTGTGGGCATCCATAACGTATTGGCAAAAACTTATGGCTCAACTAATCCTGTAAATGTAGTGAGAGCTACTATTGCTGGTTTAGCTAAGATTAATTCACCAGAACAGATAGCTGATAAAAGAGGCCTATCTATTGAAGAGATTCAGGGGTAATTGATATGAGTGAAGCTAAAAAATTTAAAGTTACATTAGTAAAGAGTCTTATCGGTCGTAAGAAAAACCATATAGCATCTGCTAAAGGTTTAGGCTTAAGAAAGATTAATCATACAGTTGAAATTCTAGATACTGTAGAAAATCGCGGTATGGCTAATAAAATTTATTACATGGTTAAGATAGAGGGGTAGTATAATGAAATTAAATACAATTGCTCCTGCTGCTGGCTCAAAAAGCGCACCTAAAAGACTTGGTCGTGGTATCGGAAGTGGCTTAGGCAAAACTTCAGGTAAAGGACATAAAGGTCAAAAGGCTCGTTCAGGAGGCTATCATAAGGTAGGTTTTGAGGGTGGTCAAATGCCTTTGCAAAGAAGATTACCAAAATTTGGTTTTACTTCTCCAACTAAAAGATTTGTTTCTGAGATCAGACTTCATGAGTTAAATCATGTATCAGCTGAAGAAGTTACAATGGATGTGCTTAAAGATCTTGGTCTTATAAGAAAAGATATAAAATCAGTTAAAGTAATAGCTTCTGGAGAAATTCTAAAAGCTGTTAGCCTTAAAGGTATAGCATGCACTAAAGGTGCTAAAGAAGCTATCGAAAAAGCTGGTGGTAAAGTAGAGTAAGATCGTAGATATGTCTAAGTTTAATAGTGCTCAAGGTACAGGTGAATTAAAATCTCGTTTGATTTTTGTTGTAGTAGCAATACTAGTGTTTAGGCTGGGTGTGTATATACCTATTCCAAATATTGACCCAACTAAATTGGTGGATATTATTTCAAAACAAGGCTCTTCAGGCACTGGTGGTCTGATGAGTATGTTTAACATGTTCTCTGGTGGTGCTCTTACACAAATGAGTATATTTGCTCTAGGTGTCATGCCTTATATTTCGGCTTCAATTATATTTCAGATGCTGTCAGCAGTTTATCCGAAATTTATTGAGATGAAAAAAGAGGGTGAGTCTGGGCAAAAGAAAATTACTCAGTATACTAGATATCTGACTCTTGGCTTGGCTATTGTACAATCATTTGGTATTGTAGCTTTTGTATTACATCAAAATGGTTTGGTTACTACAAACAATATGGGGTTATTTTATTTAACAACTGTTGTTTCAGTAACTACTGGCAGTATGTTTTTAATGTGGTTAGGCGAGCAAATCACAGAAAGAGGTGTAGGTAATGGTATTTCACTACTAATCTTTTCTGGTATCGTTGCTAACTTGCCTTTCGAAATTTCAAATACATTATCGCAAGCTAATCAACATGTAATATCATACTTATCTGTTTGGGTTCTTTTAATATTGCTTTTGTTAGTAGTAGCATTTGTAGTGTTTATGGAAAGTGCTCAAAGAAAGATTACGGTCAATTATGCTAAAAGACAGCAAGGCAGAAAAATGTATGCGGCTCAAACAAGTCATTTGCCATTGAAGCTAAATATGGCTGGTGTAATACCTGCTATTTTTGCTTCATCAATACTTATGGTTCCAGGTGTGTTATTTGGATGGTTGTCTAACTATAGCTCATTGAGCTGGATGGCGGATATCTCTGAAATGTTGCAACCAGGGAGCATTTTATATACAGTGGTTTTTGCGGCTACTATTATATTCTTTTGTTTTTTCTACACTTCTTTGGTGTTTAACCCTAAAGAAACTGCAGATAACCTTAAGAAGTCTGGAGCTTACATCTCTGGTGTAAGACCTGGTGAGCAAACAGCTAAGTATATTGATGCTGTAATGACAAGGTTGACGCTAGTTGGTTCATTGTACATAACAGCTATATGTTTACTGCCAATCTTTGTGGTGAAATTCTTTGCAAATGGACTTTCATTTACATTTGGTGGTACATCACTACTTATTGTAGTGGTTGTAATGATGGACTTTATGGCTCAAGTTAGATCACATATGATGTCTACTCAGTATGACTCGCTTCTTAAAAAAGCGAATCTTAGTGGTAAGAGTAAATAGAGAATATTTTGGAGAAATATAATGAAAGTTAGAGCTTCAGTTAAAAAAATGTGTAGAAACTGTAAGGTTATCAAGCGTAACAGAGTTGTTCGTGTGATCTGTACAGATCCTAGACATAAACAAAGACAAGGTTAATAAGTCTGGCTTTTTAAATAAAGCTTGATTATTTGTTTTTAAAAAGCTATCCTAGCAAGTTACAAATTGCTAAAGATAGCACTAAATTAAGAAGAATAATTATTAGGAGTGAATAAATGGCTCGTATAGCTGGTGTTAATATTCCTGTTCATAAACATGCGGTAATAGGATTGACTTCAATTTATGGAATAGGTAAAACTAGAGCGATTGAAATTTGCGAAATTTGCAAGTTGGATCCATCTACTAAGATAAAAGACTTATCTGAAGAACAAGTTGAAAGCCTGAGAACGGAAGTTGCTAAATTTACCGTTGAAGGTGATTTACGTCGTGAAGTTTCTATGGATATCAAGAGACTTATGGACTTAGGTTGTTTTAGAGGCAGAAGACATCGTCGTAGCCTTCCTGTAAGAGGACAAAGAACTAAGACTAATGCTCGTACTCGTAAGGGTCCAAGAAAGCCAATAAAGGCATAATACAATTATAACTATAACGAATTAAAGGTAGATTATATGGCTAAGTCTGTTAGATCAACAAAGAAAAAAGTAAAAAGAGTAGTGACTGATGCAGTTGCTCACATTTACTCATCTTTTAATAACACTATAGTAACTATTACAGATAGACAGGGTAATGCGTTATCTTGGGCAACATCTGGTGGTAGTGGCTTTAGAGGTTCAAGAAAAAGTACACCTTTTGCGGCACAAATCGCTGCAGAAAGAGCAGTTGACGCTGCTTTAGAATATGGTGTAAAGAATGTAGATGTTTTAGTAAAAGGACCTGGTTCTGGTAGAGATTCAGCAGTTAGAGCTTTAAATGGTAAAAACCTAAAAGTAACTAGCATAACTGATGTAACTCCATTACCACATAATGGATGTCGTCCTCCTAAAAAGCGTCGTGTATAATATTTAAAGGGAATTAATAATGGCTAGATATCTAGGACCAAAGTGTAAACTTTCTAGAAGAGAAGGTACGGACTTATTTTTGAAAAGTGGTGTAAAAGCTCACGAAGAAAAATGCAAAATGAATACTGTCCCAGGTCAACACGGTGCGAGAAGATCGCGTCTTTCTGACTATGGTTTGCAGTTGAGAGAAAAGCAAAAAGTACGTCGTATGTATGGTGTTTTAGAGAAGCAATTCAAAAAATACTATCTTGAAGCTAATAGAAGAAAAGGTAACACAGGTGCTACTTTATTAGAGCTTCTAGAAGCAAGATTGGATAATGTTGTTTACAGAATGGGTTTTGCTGCGACAAGAGCAGAAGCTAGACAGCTTGTTGTACATAAGGGTATCGTTGTAAACGGTCATACTTGTAATGTACCTTCAGCTCAAATCAAAGCTGGTGATGTTGTTAGTGTTCGTGAGAAAGCTAAAAAGCAATTAAGAATTCAGAACGCTGTAGAACTAGCTAAGCATAGAAAAGAACTTTCTTGGATCGATGTAAATACTGATTCTTTAGAAGGTAATATGAAAGCTTCTCCAGATAGATCTGAATTATCTTCAGATATAAATGAACAATTAATTATCGAGCTTTACTCTAAGTAATAGGCTATTAATAATCTATTTTATTAAGCAGTTTATTATTTTTTAGTGGCTCATTTAAGCCTTATTTCAAGGAGATTTTTTAGTGAGTAACAATAATTCAAAACAGGATTTTATACCTAATATTCAACTTAAAGAAGAGTTGGGTGCTTTTGGTTATAAAGTACAACTTTCTCCTGTTGAAAAAGGTATGGCTCATATCCTTGGTAATTCAATCAGAAGAGTACTTCTTTCTTCTTTGCCTGGTGCATCTATTATAAAAGTGAACATCAAAGATGTTTTGCATGAGTATTCTGCATTAGAAGATGTGAAGGAAGATATCGTTGAAATTGCAACTAATCTTAAAAAAGTGGCAATCAAACTTGATGATAGTATTGACAATGCGGAGCTAGAATTAACAGTTAATAAAAATGGTATTGTAACTGCGGGTGATTTTATAACTACTCAAGGTATCGAGATAGTTAACCCTGAGCAACCATTAGCTACATTAACAAAGAAAAGAGAATTTGCTTTAGTAGCATCTGTAAAGAGAGGAAGAAACATCGGTATTCTTTCTACTTTACCTACTGAGCTTGAGCAAGTCGGTGATATAGCAGTAGATTCAGATTTTAACCCAATTAAAAAAGTAGCGTTTGAAGTTATTAATAACGGCGAAAGTGAAACTTTAGAAGTGTTTATAAAAACTAATGGTACTGTTGAACCAATTAATGCTGTAACTACAGCGTTAGAGTATTTCTGTGAGCAGGTTTCAGTTTTTGTATCTCTTAAAGTACCTAGTCAAGGTAGAGCTGGAGATATATTGGCTGATTCTAATATTGATCCTATACT
>Ga0247605_1000103_pt1 | contig 10945 bp, 7 predicted proteins | sample 91RmetaT_FD_186074 | JGI IMG/M metagenome (GOLD analysis project Ga0247605, IMG submission 186074) | Metatranscriptome of seawater microbial communities from Monterey Bay, California, United States - 91R (Metagenome Metatranscriptome) | ecosystem: Environmental > Aquatic > Marine > Coastal... | reverse complement strand
GTTATGTCGTTAATTGAAATCTTCAACACCGAAGACTTTAACAAAATGATCTTTAATCCATTCAAGGTAAAGTCATTAAAAAATAAGTATCCAAAACTTAAAATGTTCAAGACGTTTAAAGACTCTGAAGAACAGATGATTAAGTATGTTCTTTATATGTATGATCAAAATACACCAATGAAAGAACAGTTCCCAGATCTTAAAGTTAGAAAAGAACAAGCAGCAATTTTATCTGGTTACGACTTAGTAAAAGATAATGAAAAATTGCACGATATATTCTTCTTCTTGTCTGGTAAACTAGTAGATATGGTTGATGAGTTTTTAAGAAAACAAAACAATAGAATTTGGTCTATGATTGTTTCTAATGAACAAACTTTTTTTGAATACCAAACAAAACTATTAAGTCCAGTTGAAGGAGAAAGAGATAAAGACATACTACAAGCACTCCAAATAAAATCTAAAATCATGGATGATTTAAATACCATAAATGATAGATTAGATTCTTACTACATGAAGTTATATGGAGAAGATCAAGAACTACTAAAAGTTATAAAAGCAGATAAAAGATTAACTCCAGAGTTTATTGCAAATTTATGAGTGTAGTTAATATACAGGGTATAGATTTTGATATTCCTAAAAAGGGATATGTGTATAATGTGATAACAGGTGAACAAGAAAAAAGACCTATTATAACAAATTCGTCAAAATCATCAGAACAAAAGTGGACAAGGACTACACTCCCTGAAAGTTATAACTATAAGAGAAATGAAGAGTTATCTAAACAGGAAGAAGATAAAGATTATTTTGATGTAGAATTAGAAAACTTTAGGTCACAGGAATGGGATAGAAGACTAAATGGTGTTTGGTTTATGAATAATGGTAAGGCAGAATACTTAACAGGTATGCATTACTTATTTTTAAACTGGTGGAAGATTGATATTGGATACCCCAGTTTTAGAAAAGTAGACCAAGAGTATTTTTATTTTTTACAATCATGTGTAAACAATCCTGAGTGCTTGGGGATGATAGAATTAACAAAGCGAAGACAAGGTAAAACTGTGAGAGCAGGTGTATTTATGTTTGACTTAATTTCTAGATCCAAAAATAAAAACGGTGGTATACAATCTAAAACAGCAGGTGATGCAAAAAACAATGTTTTTCAAAAATCTATAGTAAGTCCATTTAAAAAATTACCAGATTTTTTTAGACCAGTTTATGATCAATCAAAAGGTGTTACCCCAACCTCAGAATTAAGATTTTATAGAACAACTAAGCGTGGGCGAAAGTCGCTTGAGGACTTAGGAAAACCAGAACTAGAAAGTCAAATAGACTGGAAAAGTTCAGATAAATATGCATATGATGGTACAAAATTACATCGATACCTTGGTGACGAGGTTGGAAAAACTATGGAAGTGGATGTCTGGGAAAGGCACAATGTTGTTAGATTCTGTTCTGAATTGGATGGAGAATACATTGGAAAATTACTTTATACAACCACTGTCGAGGAGATGGAATCTGGTGGTGAGTCTTTTAAAAGGCTTTGGGATAATAGTAATCAAGAAAATAGAAATCCTCAAGGTAGAACTCCCAGTGGTTTATTCAGATTTTTCACACCCTCTTACAAAACCCTTTACTTTGATGACTACGGTTATGCTGACGAAGATCGTGCTAAGGAATATTATTTGGCTGAACGTACAAATCTTATTAATGATGATCGTGCTCTGTCAAGCATTATACGAAGGAATCCATTTACTATTGAAGAGGCTTTTAGAATAGATGGTGAAAAGTCTTTATTCAATGCAATGAAGTTAAATAACCAAATAGACAGGTTATCATGGAATGAAAACGCATATACTGTAGGAAATTTTGAATGGGTTGGAGATAGAGAAACAGGCCATGTTGATTTTAAACCAATGAGTAATGGAAGATTTAAAGTTTCTTATTTATTTGAGGATCAGAAAGATGCGAATAGAGTAATAAAAAGAGGTAAAAATTATTTACCTACAAGAAAAACTGAGTTTGTTATGGGGTGCGATCCCTATGATCATGATAGCACTGTAGACAATAGGAGGTCTAACGGTGCATTCTACGTTTACAAGAAACACAACTCAGTATCAAATATTTATGACAGTTCATTTATAGTTGAATATATTTACCGACCAAGTACAGCAAGACAATTTTATGAAGATGTTTTGAAGTGTTGTCATTATTATTCTTGTGATTTATTGTTCGAGGATAATAAGGTAGGTATAAAAACATATTTTGAAGACAGGGGTTACGCTGCTTTCTTAATGTACCTACCAGGAAGTATGAAGCCTGGATTAAGTGGATCTGTTAGAACGCATCAGCAAATAGCAGAAGTGACTGAAGATTATATAGAGTCGCACATTGAGAATGTGTGTTTTAAAGAATTATTAAAAGATTGGTTAGAGTTTGATATTAGTAAAACAACAAAATTTGATGCAGCAATGGCAGCAGGATATACGTTGATTGCTGATAAGCATATATTATTAAAAAACCAATTTTCAAAAGAGTCTCTAGTTGAAGCAAAAAATATATTTAAAAGACATAAGGTAAGATGATTAAATCAGAAACCAAAGCAAACTATCCTAATCATGTAGTTGATCCAAGGGATAAAAATAAAGAATGGTGTTTATCATATGCAAAAGCAGCATGGTCTGACTACACTAACCATGGAACACAGTCATTTCATAATAACAGAGGTTCTTATCCAAGGATAAAAGATTACGCTCAAGGTAATCAGTCTATAAACAAATACAAGAGTTTACTTAATGTAGATGAAACAGACAATGAATCTTGGTTTGCAATTGACTGGTCAGTGCTTCCTATTGTACCTAAATTCAGAAGAATTGCTTTAGGTAAATTAAATAAAACAGAATATAATATAACTGCAACTCCAATTGATGCAGTAGCACAATCAGATATTGAAGATTACTATAGAAGATCTAAAGCAAAAATGGATCTTAGAAAAGCAATCTCTAAATCTGCTCCAGGGATGGAAGAGTTTAGTGCCTTAAAACACAAACAAGGTGAACCTCAAGACGATGAAGAACTTGAGATGCACATGGATTATACCTATAAGCATAATGCATCTATTGAGATGGAACAAGGAATCGACCTGGTTTTTCACACAAATGGAATGGATGAAAAAAGAAAACAAGTCATGGAGTATTTGTTTGATTTTGGTGTTGCAGGTTACAAAGAGTATATCGACAGTAATGGTGCTGTAAAAATTAGAGTTATAGATCCTTCTAAAATTTTAATATCTCACTGTAATAAAAGAGACTTTTCTGACAAAATCCACATTGGTGAATTGACTGAGATGAGCATATCTGATTTAAAGCAGAGAGCAGGTGAACAAATAAGCGAAAAAGAATATCAAACTATTGCAGAGGAGTTTTCAGGAAGACAGGGAGACTCAAAAATGTTTCCATCTAATAAGAAATATTACAAGAATTACGATGATAGAAAAGTGTTAGTTCTTGATTTGGAATTTTTCTCTGTTGACGAAATGGTTCATGAGTCTAGAACAGACAAGAGAGGAAACAAAAGGTTTGGTAGAGCAGGTTACAATAGTTACAATAAAAAGAAAAAGAAATTTACAAGATCATCTTATAAAACAGTTTATAAAATATCATGGATTGTAGATTCACCATTTTGTTTTGACTATGGATTGTGTAATGACATGAAGAGAGTAAAATCCAAACTTATGGATACTGATCTTTCATATCACTTATTTGCTCCTGATTACCATAACATGAAGCCTTTGGGAATAATGGAACAATTGATTCCAATTGCTGATCAAATTCAGATATCTTGGTATAGACTACAAAACACAATCAATCAGGCAAGACCAAAAGGTATTATGATTGAATTAGGTGCGTTAGAAGATATTCCATTAGGATCTGGTGGTAATCAAATGAAGCCGACAGATGTCATAGACTTATTTAATAAGACTGGTACTTTAGTTTATAGGAGAAACGATATTGGTGGAAAACCGACAAACTACAGACCTATTGAAGAACTAGAAAATGGACTTGGTAGAGATGCTGTTTCTTATTACACTGTTATACAGAATAATATAGAAATGATTCGTCAGATTACAGGTCTAAATGAATTTACAGATGGATCAACTCCTGATGCAAGGTCTTTAACAACTACTGCAAAATTAGCAGCACAAGCAACTAATAATGCCTTAGCACATATAGAACAAGGTGAGAGATATCTTTTAGAACAACTTGCATCTTCATGTATTGTTAGGCTACAAGATAGTGTGAGAATAAATCCAATAGAAGGATATGTAAGATCTCTTGGTAAAAAAACAATGAAATTCTTTAAAATGTCTGCTGATGTTGGTAAGCATGAGTTTGGAGTAAAAATTGAAGACAGACCAACTGAAGAACAAAAACAAAGACTAATGCAAATTCTTCAAGGAAGCGTTGCTCAAGGACAGGTTGATTTTGAAGATGCTGTTTATATTGAGCAAATAACAAACTTGAAACAAGCACAGCAAGTCTTAGCATACAGAATTAAAAAGAAAAGAGAAGAGGCAGAACAGAAAGCAATTCGTCAACAAGAGATGAATGGCCAGATACAACAACAATCTGCACAGGCTGCTGAACAAGCAAAGCAACAAACTCTTCAAATGGACTCTCAAATGAGAATGGAGATGGAGAAACTCAAAGCAGAGTTACAATCAAAATTACAGCAAGAGAAATATAAATTTGAAATACAAATAGAAGAGATGAAACAAGCATCTAATCTAGAACAGAACGCTATTAACAACTTGCCTACCAAAGAGATAGGTATGAAAATGATAGAACAACCTGGAACTGAATTGTAAAAAATTCATAATCTAAAACTATATAATAATAATTTTGAAACAAACAACATAAAATTATGGCAGAAATTGAAGACAACTTTGATCTATCTGAATTTAAAACGATAGATGAAAACGGTGAAACTCAGGAAATTGAATTAAATTCTGACAACACCGAAGAAGAGAAACCTAACGAAGCATTAACAGATGCTGCTGAAGAGTTAGAAAAAGAAACAGAGGTAAGTGATACCCCTAATCAAGAAACAGAGGTAACCGAACCTAAACAAGAAGAGGAATCGGAACAAGAAGAGGAAACTTCTGAAGAAGATAAAATAGGTAAACCAGATGAGTTGTTTCAGCAACTAGATAGTTTATCAAAAGAATTAAGTGGAGGTAAAGCCGAAACTTTAGAAGACTTTTTTGAAGAGTACAAACGAATGAGAGATTCGTCAGATGCTCAATTTAAAGATGACTACATCAAAAGTGCAGTCGAATATTATAATGCAAACGGAAGCCTTACACCTTATCTAGAGGCAACATCTATTAATTATGAGGAGATGTCTGATCAACAAGTTATGAGACGTAACTTAAAACAAGACAACCCTACTCTATCTGATAAAGCAATTGAAAGATTGTATCAGCGTGACATAATTAATAAATATTCACTAGACGAGGATAAGTATGACGAGGACGAGGTAGAACTTGGTAAAGAACTGCTTAAAGCAGATGCTGATAAACTAAGGTCTTCTTTTGTTGACGAACAGAAGAAATTTACATCTCCTCCTAAAACTGAAGAGTCTCAAGTAGACCAAGATGAAATAAATTCAAAGTGGATTGAAACTGTAAACACTAATCCTAGCACTAAGAATATACTTGAAAACAAGTCTATATTAGTTGACTATAACGGTGAAAAGTTTTCTTATGAAATTGATGATCCTAAGCAATTAGAGGAAATGACTGTAGATAACAATAAGTTCTTTAATTTATTTAAAGATCAAGAAGGTAACATCAACTTTGACAAATGGTATAGAGTCCTGGCATATGCTTCAGATCCTGACGTTTACGATTCATCCCTTATTTCTCATGGGCAAGAAATAGGTCAAGAAAAGGTTGTTTCAGATTTGAAAAACCCTACGAAACCTACAAAAGCACAGCAGAATTATAAAGCATCTACAAATCCTTTAGAGGGTTTAATGGGTGCACTGAGTAGAGGGGACTCAGACGTAAAAATCATTCGTTAAATAATAAAATTAAAATTAAATGGAAAATTCAAATTATATAAGTTCACTTAGTTTCTTGAGCCATTCTTTTGTTCAAGGAAGAGAGATCTTATCAAGCGTCTTAGACGTACAAAACGAAGAGGATTCATTCCTTGACGTAATGCAGTCTTTAGGAAAACTAAAGCCAGTAAGTCAGCCAGTATACCACGCATTTGTAAATGAAGCGTTGTATAAGGATAACGTAGTAACTATCTCAGAAGCAGGTGCAGGTACAGGACAACAAGCAGACATCGCTTGTTCTTCTACAGGTACAGCAAGAGTTGGTGACTTAATGATGGGTACTTCAGGTAACATCTACTTAATTAAGTCTATTGGAGCAGCAGGAGTAACTTTTGTACCAGTAGATGGTGCAGGTGATGCATCTGACTACAATGCAGCAGGTGATAAATTTGTTGTATTCTCAAACGCACAGGGTGAAGGTTCTGGTTCTCCAGATCCAATCAAGTACGGTTTGACTAAGCAATCAAATAGAGTGCAAATCTTTAAAAACAAATACAGAATTTCAGATGTTGCTAAAGCATCTAAAGTAACTGTTGAGTATAAAGGTAAGCCTTATTTCATGTACAAAGGAACTTACGAAGCGTTACAAAGATTTAGAGGTGATATCTCTAACTCATTAATGTTTGGTAAAGGTTCTGGAGATTTCTACGCAGGAGCATCTGTGGGAGATATGAATATTGACGGAAACGCTGTACAGACTACAAACGGTCTTAGAGAAGAGTTAAAAGCAGGTGGTATCTTGGAATCAGGATCACCATATGACTTTAACACAAATGTTCTAACTACATTACAAGATCTTACTTCTGCTTTAAACAAAGCAAGAGCACCAAAAGATTACTGGATGTGGGTTGGTACTTCTGCTAACATCAAAATTGATAATGCATTAAACGGTCTAGACGGTTCTGGATTAACTTCTGCAAGATTCTCTGTTGATGGAAGAAGCATCGATTTAGGTGTAGATAAGTTCAAACTATACGGAAGAACTTGGAACAAGAAGCAAATGTCAATCTTAGATCACAACGAACTAGGATCGACAGTAACTGGATCTGGTGAAATTTATCTTGTACCTACAGGACAAGTTAAAACAGCAGGTGGTGGTGGATCACAAGATTACCTACAAGTACGTTACTTAGAAGGAGATGGAAACAACTTCTCTTTCAGAGAAACATTGACAGGTGGACTTGCTCCAACTCCAACTAGTGCTGATGCAATTCTTGACGTAAACTATCAGGCTATTATGGGCCTTGAGGTTTTAGGAAAAGAACACTGTGCACTTGTAACAGGATTCTAAGAATCTTTTATAAACCTTAGAAGGGGGGAGTTAACCCTCCCCTCTTTTTTTTAAACTTCAACAATTATGATAAAAACAAAAGAATTTAACAACGTAGAAACAATACCTGTTCTAAAAAGAACAGATATAAAAGTGTTTCAATATTTAGACATTAAACCTGATCCAAATAACAAAGGTCAGTTTATTATGCCTTCAATAGCATTCATGCCAAAAGTTGACAGGATATATGATCCAAAGAAAGACGACTATGTGGATATTGCTAACATTAAGTCATTAGGTATAGGTGGTACACCAGTAATTGAGCCTATTGCTTTTACTAAGCAGACTCAAGGTAAACTAATGTTGAGAGGTAATAAGACAGGAGATAGAGAAATATTTGAATACTTAATGCTATCTAACTACAATAAGTCTAACCCAAACAGAGATACATCAATTAAGCCTTTGTTTGAACTAATAGAGCCAACTAGAGTCGCTAAGGAGTCTAGGTCACAAAGATCGCTTAGAAGAGATGCAATGAATGTTGCTGCTGAATTAAGTGCATCAGAGGTGAGAGAATTTATTTCTTCCATGAATAAAGATGAGACAAGAGATATTTCTGTTTTAAGAGACGAGTTAGAGACTATGGCTGAAAAAGATCCTAAACAATTCATTGCACTTAGTAAGGATAAAAACAAGTCTATTCAGTCTAACGTAAAGAAAGCAATAGATAAAAAAATAATTAAGTTTGACAAAGCCTCTAGTTCTTTTGTTTGGGTAGGAACTGGTGAAACTATTGTACAAGTACCAAGATCTTCCAAGTCAAGTTATTTACAAGGGTTCACTAACTTTGTTTTGAGTAACAAAAATGGGGAATCAGTTTATGAAGAAATCGTAAAATTGCTAAAATAATTTGTTGTTGGTTTGTTTTGAAAGTCGGCCAAGGTAATTATTACTGAAGCCGACTTTTTTTATTCTAAAATATGTATGAGCACATTTAAAAATGATACTGGAGAGGTATCTGTAGATTTTAAGATACAGTTTGATCTAACCTCATCCCCTACACTAGATGTGAGGGATAACTCTACATTTAGTCATGTTCAGAAAGATATTAAAATTTTTATTAGAATAACCAGGCCAGACGGTATAGTAAGAGAACCAGACTTTGAAACTCCTGATATTTCTAATATATCTTCTGTGTATGAATTCACATTACCATTATCTTCTTCAGACGGAAAAGTCGCTGAAGGTAATTATATAGTTGAGTATTACTTTACTGTTGGAGATGATGAACTAGTGAAAAGACAGAAACAATTTAATTTTAATTTTGAATACATAAGTTCAGTAGTAAAAAATAAAATAGACGAGTTTACACCCTTAGTTCAGGTTGTAGATGAAACCCCTAGTTATGATGTTACCAACTATAATTTAAATGAAATAACAAGAGTATTCACATCATCATATCCAAACCAAACATTAGAAATCCCTTCATATACAAGTCTTGGAAATGGTTCAAAAGAAAGAACCTACAGTCTAAGTGATATAGAAGGAAATTACTTTGATACAACTTACCAAACTTATTTAGACGTAAACTGTATTTATACCAACACTCAATTTAGTTGGGTATCAGTAAAAGTTAGATTCTCTTCTTCAATAGTTACGGATGTTTATTCAACTCCTACAAGGATAGAGGTTTTGTCTTATATAGACACTTTAAGAAATCTTATGGAAACATATGATGGATACAATAGATCTTTATTCGATAAATACAATAAGGATTATGAGTTTGTAGTTACTAGTTTTCAGCACCTTACAGATAGGTTGTCTGCCAATCTTACAAATCAAGATACTACAGAAATTTTAAGAAACATACTAGATGTTATAAGGAACAATGTACCTAGAGAACACCAAGGAGATAAACTAATACCTGTTGATGTTATTACTTTTGCACCTTCAGCAGATTGGAATAAAATAACAAATATTCCTACATACAATCCTTTTGCAACGTATGAAAAAAAATTCCCTACACCATTGCATGAATGGGAGGTGATACATCAACTAAATAAAAAACCTACAGTTACACTCGTTGACGACTATGAAAATATTGTGTATGGTGCTGTAGAATACTTAAATTTGAACATTATAAAAATAACATTTAACACATTAACCTCTGGAAAGGTATATCTAAATTAATACATCATGGCAATAGACTTTTTACATCATCTTGATCTCAATCAGAATCAAGTAAAAAATGTCGTAATAGACAACATAACAAGCGATGCGTTCAAAGAACTTAACGCAACCGATGAAACAGGAACAGCACCAGTCGCAGGACAGGCTGTATTTATCACAACAACTGGCAAGTTTAGATTTTACGATGGATCTGCTTGGGTAACTCTAGGGGAAACCTTAACTGAGTCTGAGGTAAGAGCAATGTTTGAGGTGTCTGATACAGGTGGTGATGGTAGTTTATCCTATGATAAAGATACAGGTAAATTTACTTACACAGGCCCAAGTGCTACTGAGGTAAGAGCACACTTTTCACAAGGTACAGGTATTACTATTACTGATGGTCAAATTGCAACCACTATCACGCAATACAGTGATGCAGACGTACAGGCTTATATAAGTCAAGGTACTGGTGTTACTATAAGTGCAACAGGTCAAATATCTATTGGTCAAGCAGTTGAAACAACTAGCGAAGTATCATTTAAATCAGTTACAACAGAGGGTGATATTAAATCTACAAAAGGAAATCTTGAAATTGCAGGTAATGCTGTAATTAAAGGAAACCTTAGTGTTGAAGGTGATACTGTAACAGTTAACCAAACGCAGGTAAATGTCCAAAACGCTTTTGTATTTGAGGGAGCATCAGCAGATGAGTTTGAAACAACTTTAACTATTCAAGAGCCAACAAAGGATCAAACAATAAAACTACCAGATGCTACTGGAACAATTGCATTAACATCGCAAATTAATACTTTCGATGCTGATGATGCTAAAACTGCTGTAGGTGCAATGGTTACTGGTAACACAGAAACTGGTTTATCTGTAACTTATCAAGCAAGTGATCAAACTTTAGACTTTAAATTAACAGCAGATCCAACGATTACTTTAACAGGTGATGTGACTGGTTCTGGTACAATGACTAATCTTGGAAATGTTTCTATTGCATTAGATACTGTAAAGAACAAAGCGTACTCTGCACTACTGCCAAAAGAAGCAGCAGCCAATAGTATTGGTGTTTCACATGGTTTAAACACAGAAAATGTTATTGTTCAGTTGTATAAAGGTGGTAAGTTAATTTATGCAGATGTAACAGTAAAAGATAAGGACACCGTCCTATTAGAATTTGCAAAAGATCAAGCAGTAGGTACAATAAAAGTAAACATTTTGTCGGCTGCTGTCTAAAAACAATTAAGACATGGCAATAGAATTCATTCACTCGTTAGAAGTAGCAGGGGATTTAACAGTAGATGGTGTAATCTCAAAAAGTGATGGAGGTTCTTCGACACAATGGGATGCTGCATACGGTTGGGGTAACCACGCAGATGCAGG
>Ga0247605_1000095_pt1 | contig 11176 bp, 11 predicted proteins | sample 91RmetaT_FD_186074 | JGI IMG/M metagenome (GOLD analysis project Ga0247605, IMG submission 186074) | Metatranscriptome of seawater microbial communities from Monterey Bay, California, United States - 91R (Metagenome Metatranscriptome) | ecosystem: Environmental > Aquatic > Marine > Coastal... | reverse complement strand
TCCTTGGTTAGCCCCTATATATCATAATTTATATATGTTATATCTAAAATGTACGTTATATTACTAAAATTTATGTTTTTTCATGTATATACAACATTTTTATATATTTTACATCAATTCTTAAATAAAACCTTTATATGGCATCAAAACACCATACTGACGAAGTTTTTACACAAAAACGAAGAGCGAATAGAAAACCTATTAAATTTCAAGTACAATTAAATGAAGAACAAAAAGAAGCAAAATCCATAATAGTTGAAAACCCCATTACTGTTATTCGTGGTTTAGCAGGATCTGGAAAAACTTTAGTTGCAACCCAAGCAGCTTTAGATTATTTTTTTACTAAACAAGTAGATAAAATAGTAATAACTCGACCTACTGTATCTAAAGAAGATATAGGTTTCCTCCCTGGGGATTTAAAAGAAAAAATGGATCCTTGGTTAGCCCCTATATATCATAATTTATATATGTTATATAATAAAGAAAAAGTAGATAAACATTTAGAAAATGAAGATATAGAAATAGTTCCTTTTGCCTTTATGAGAGGTAGAACTTTTACTAATTCCTTTATTATAGTAGATGAAGCACAAAATGTAACACATTCCCAAATGGAAACTATAATAGGTAGACTTGGTAAAGGGTCTATAATGGTAATTTGTGGTGATATGGGTCAAATAGATCTTAAAGATAAAAGAGAAAGTGGTTTTTCATTCTTAAGTAGACTTGAGGAACAAGTAAAGGGTTTTAAAACCATCACATTAGAAAAAAATCATAGACATAATATAGTATCTCCTATACTTGAAGTATATCAAAAATTTAGGGATTAACTATTTTTATCATATTTATAACAAAAAATAAAGTATGGCAAATATACCCATATATGATGGTAATCCTATATATAGTGATAATTTAGTTCCATTCGGATTCTATAACACAGATATATCTTATAAAGAAGATGCTGTTAAAGTAGCTAAATTCTGTGCTCAAAGATTAGGTTATCCATTAGTAGATGTAGAACTTCAAGCAGGATCATTTTTTACAGCATTTGAAGAAGCAATAACAACTTATGGTAATGAGTTATATGCTTATCAAACTAGGGATAATTACCTTACAATTGAAGGATCAAATAGGACAAATAGTACTGAATTAAATAGTGCTCTTATATCCCCAAGCTTTGAACCTATTATAAGGTTAACAGAACAATATGGAACTGAGGCAGGAACTGGAGGTAATGTAACTTATCATACAGGTTCTTTTCCCTTAACTGCAAGCAAGCAAACTTATGATTTAAAAGAATGGGCTATAAATAATGGTATTACATCAGAACATGGTATAGAAGTTAAAAGAGTATTTTATGAAGACTCTCCTGCCATTAGTAAAATATATAACCCTTATGTAGGTAATGGTGTTAATTTAATGAGTAGCTTTGGTTTTAGTGGAATGAGCCCAGCCGTTAGTTTTCTTATGATGCCAACTAATTTTGATTTAGCCCAAATTCAATCCATAGAAATTAGTGAACAAGTTAGAAGGTCAAATTATAGTTTTGAATTAAAAAATAATAATTTAACTATATTTCCTGTCCCAACAACATCAAGTGGAGTTTTTAGATTTGAATATATTAATAGAGATGAGCGTATAGCTAATAATATTCAAATAGGATTAAATAGCCCTACAGGTGTAGTAAATAATGTATCTAAAGCTCAATATGGTAATCCTGATTATGGTCTTATAAATTCTATAGGTCGACAATGGATATTTGAATACACATTAGCTTTATCAAAAGAAATGTTAGGATATGTTAGAGGTAAATATAGCAATATCCCAATACCTGATGCAAATGTAACTTTAAATCAATCAGATTTAATTACAGCAGCAACTGCTGAAAAAACAGCTTTAATAGAAAAATTAAGAACATTTTTTGATGAAACTTCCAGAAAATCTTTACTTGAAAGAAGATCTCAAGAAGCAGAGTTTAAGCAAACGGAATTGAAACAGGTTCCATATACAATATATATAGGATAATATGGCAATGTTTGGTCGTTCACGTGATGTGAGTTTAATAAGAAGATTAAATAGAGAATTGATGGGTAATATTATTACTCAACAAGCTGCTTTTTACAAATATAAATTAGAAGAAACAGTAATTAATTTATATGGTGAAGCTGCCGGTGAAAAATATTTTGATGGTCCCTTTTTATTTAATTGTTTATTATTAAGACAACCTGAAGCTTATGCTGAAGGGGATAGTGGTATAGGATACGCTCAAAATATTAGATTTTCTTTTTTAAGAGATGATTTAGTTGATGCCAATGTGGTTCCTGAAGTAGGAGATGTAATATTATATCAAGGAGAATATTTTGGTGTTGATGCCACAATATCTAATGATTACTTCCTAGGTAAAAACCCAGACTATCCTAACAATAATTCAGATGGTACACCTAACCCACTTAACCCTGGTTTAGAAGATTTTGGATATAATGTATCAATTATATGTGAAACACATTATATACCTGCTGATAAATTGTCAATTTCACCTTATAAAGAAAGATTTTAATGGCAAATTTTAAACCATACCCAAAAAAACAAAAGGAAATAAGTATTTCCCAACAAAAACCTTTTGATTCGGTTAGAGGGAATCCAAATACTCCTGTTAATCCTAACTCGACTCAAACTGGTATTGAATTTAATAGATCTACAAAAATAAGTTCTAAGGGTGATACGTCTAAAGAGTTTAGTATAGGACTACAAGATTTAGATGAATCTATATTTTACTATTTTAATAATGTAATTAAACCCTTTGTATTTCAAAACGGAGAAAGAAGAACAGTTCCTGTAATATATGGTAGCCCAGAAAGATGGAAATCTTTTAGAAGAGATGGTTATTATAGAGATAAAGGAGGTGCTGTAATGTTACCTATTATTGTAATTAAAAGGGATACCATTACTAAGGACAGGTCAACTTACAATAAATTAGATTCTAATATGCCTAATTTATATGGCAGTTTTGAAACTGGTTTTAATTCTAAAAATACTTATTCTAATTTTAATTTATTAAATAATAGAAAACCTGTAAAACAATTAAGGGCCGTAGCAGTACCTGATTATGTTACTCTGTCTTATAGTTGTATCGTCCAAACATATTATATGGAACAATTAAATAAGATAATTGAATCAGTAGAATATGCTTCAGATTCTTATTGGGGTAATCCTGAAAGATTTAAATTTAAATCAACAGTTGATAGTTTTACTACAGCTACAGAATTAACTGTAGGGCAAGATAGACTTGTAAAGGGAACATTCAATATAAATCTAAGAGGGTACATTATACCTGATGTGATACAAAAAGACTTAAATTCAATTAAAAAATATAATACAAAAGCAAAAGTTACAATTACATCCGAAACAGTATCTAATATAGAAGATATTAGCAGTCCATCTAATTTACAAAATCCTAACAAAGAAGGTAGAATTAGGTAATTTTAATATAATTTAAACATATTTATCATTATAAATAAAATAAAAAAAAATGAGTAAAATCAAGTTATCAAAAGAAGAGTTACAAAAATTACAAGAATTACAATCTGAAGGAAACCAATTAATATTTTCCCTAGGACAGTTGGAAACTCAAAAAATGTCTATTTTCTCTCAAATTGAAAAAATTCAAAAAGAAAGGGATATTTTAGGAGCAGAACTTCAAGAAAAATATGGAGATGGAAACATTAACATAGAAACAGGAGAATTTACAAAACCAGAATAATTTTAACAATTTTTCTAATATTTATAATAAAACAATTAATTAACATACAAAATGGCAGAAACATTAATATCTCCCGGAGTACTAGCAAGAGAAAATGATCAATCTCAAATAACTCAAGGTCCTGTAGAAGTAGGAGCGGCACTTATCGGTCCTTCTATCAAGGGTCCTGTTGAAGTACCTACCGTAGTTACTTCTTATAGCGAATATTTAGCAATATTTGGAGGAGCTGTAACTAGTGGTTCACAACAATATTCTTATTTAAACCAAACGGCGGCAAATAATTACTTCAATCAAGGAGGAAATTCATTACTTGTAACTCGTATAGTTTCATCTTCATCAGATTGGAGCAGTGCAAATTCAGTAAATCTTCTTAATGAAAACAGAAACGGAAATTTAGCGCAATCTAGTACTACATCTAGTTTTACAATTAATGCCTTTAATATCACTTCATCAGCCGGAAATGGTCCAGCTAGTACTCGTAAAGTAGTATCTGTAGATGGAAAAACACAACTTACAGCAAGTTTTAACACTTCAGAAAGTATGGATGTTTTTGAAATAAGAGGAGGAACAGGATATGTAAGCGGAGATGTAATCGTATTTTCAACATCTTCATTAGGATCAAGCATCCCAGGAGGAGGAGCAGGTATTGATTTAAGAATTACATTAGAAGACGATAACATAGAAAATCAAACCCCATTTGTTTTAAGTACTATATCTAAAGGAGAAATATTAAATAGTACAGGATCAATTTTATCAGGAGGTGCTTTAGAAAATGGAACATCTGATAACATAAGATGGGAAATAACAAACGCTAATACTTCATCTGGAGTATTTAGTATAGCTATACGTCGTGGAGATGATAAAACTAATCAAAAGACAGTATTAGAAACATTTGCTAATGTATCTTTAGATCCATTATCTGCTAATTATATAGAAAATGTAATTGGTAATAGCTATTATGGTCAAATTGTTGATGATAATGGAGATTATTATCTAAATGAAAATGGTAACTATACTAATAAAAGTAGATATGTTTATGTGTCGGCTGTAAATGCACCTACACCAAATTATTTTGATAATACAGGTACAGCAAAAATTCAATATACAGCAAGTTTACCAAATGTAGGAGAAGGAACATTTAGTGGTGGTGAAGGAGATTTATTTGGAGGGGGAGTCCCAGCTAAATTTAACGAAAACATTACAGCTAACAATACTCAAGGTATAACAGCTGATGATTATACGGCAGCAATTAATTTATTAAGCAATAAGGATAACTACCAGTTTAATATATTATCAGCACCAGGATTAATTCATCAATTACACCCATCAGCAGTTAATTTATTAATTACAACTGCTGAAAAACGACAAGATTGTTTAGCAGTAGTAGATTTAAGAGCATATAACTCACTTATAGGTGGTGTTACTAACCAAGCAAGTGGATTTGATAGTTCATATGCTGCCACTTATTGGCCATGGTTACAGTTACTTGACGCAGATACTGGTAAAACAGTTTGGGCTCCACCATCTACATTGATTCCTGGAGTTTTTGCTTATACTGACGCATCTTCAGACCCATGGTTCGCACCAGCAGGTTTAACTAGAGGTGGATTAGGTCAAGTAATAAAAGCTGAAAGAAAATTAACTTCTGGAAACAGAGATACTTTATATGAAGCAAATGTAAATCCAATAGCTACATTCCCACAAAGTGGAGTTGTAGTATTTGGTCAGAAAACATTACAGAAAAAAGCAAGTGCTTTAGATCGTGTAAATGTAAGAAGATTACTAATTGCTCTTAAAAGCTATATTTCACAAGTTTCAAATACATTGGTATTTGATCAAAACACCATAGCAACTAGAAATAACTTCTTAACACAAGTTAACCCATATTTAGAATCAGTACAACAAAGACAAGGTTTGTATGCTTTTAAAGTAGTAATGGATGATACAAATAATACACCAGATGTAATCGATAGAAACCAATTAATAGGTCAAATCTATTTACAACCATCGAAAACAGCTGAATTTATTGTTTTAGATTTCAATGTATTACCAACAGGAGCTACATTTCCGGTATAAAAAATAAAAAGATAAATATTTATAATAAAATAAAATAAAAAAATGGCAGTATTAGATCCAAACGAAATATTTTTCACAGCATTTGAACCAAAACAAGCAAATAGGTTTATAATGTATATGGATGGAATTCCATCATACACTGTAAAAGCTGTTGGGGCTGTAACTGTAACCAATGGAACAGTACCTTTAAATCATATTAACGTTCAACGTTATGTAAAAGGTAAAACTACTTGGGGTACTATTCAGTTTACATTATTTGATCCAATTACTCCATCTGGTGCACAATCAGTAATGGAATGGGTTAGATTACATCATGAATCAGTAACTGGTAGAGATGGTTATAGTGATTTCTATAAGAAAGATTTAACATTCAATGTATTAGGTCCTGTAGGGGATGTAGTATCAGAATGGATTATTAAAGGAGCATTAATAGTAGATGCAAACTTTGGTGAATATAATTGGGATACAGCTGATACAGCACAAAATATTACCATGACAGTTCAACCAGATTATTGTGTTTTAAATTTCTAAAACAATAAAAATTATTATTATTTAATATAAAGTTTAAAATTGCTTGCCTTTTGGCAAGCTTTTTTTTATATTAATATTTATCAACGAACAAAAGTTATTAATAAATAAAGATTATGGCCGAATTTAAATTCCCAACTGAAGAAGTTGAATTACCCACTAAAGGATTATTATACCCTGAAGGACATCCACTAAGAAGTGGTAAAATAGAAATAAAATATATGACTGCTAAAGAAGAAGATATTTTATCAAACCAATCTTATATACAAAAAGGTATAGTATTAGATAAATTACTCGAATCCGTTATTGTTACTAAAGTAAAACTTAAAGACCTACTAATAGGAGACAAAAATGCAGTTCTTATTGCAGCTCGAATTTTAGGGTATGGTGCTACTTATAAAGTAAATATTAAGGGTGAAGAACAAAGTATAGATTTAACCCAACTAGAAAATAAACCATTTGATGGTTCTAATTTAGTAGATGGCAAAAATGAATTTTCTTTTACCTTACCTAATAGTTCAAACTTAATAACATATAAAATGTTAGATGGTCATGAAGAAGCTAAAATAGAAGCAGAACTAAAGGGATTAACAAAAATAAACAAAGATTATACACCAACTTTAACGACTAGATTAAAGCATACCATTACATCAGTAGATGGAGAAAGTGATAAAAAAACCATTAGAGAATTTGTAGATAATTATTTATTAGCTATGGATTCAAGAGCTTTACGTGAGAATATTAAGCAACAACAACCCGATGTGGATATGTCTTATATACTAGACGATGGAGAGGAGGTAGAGATCCCTCTGGGTCTTACGTTTTTTTGGCCTGACTTCTGATATAGCACAAGAAATTAGGATGGGGTTATTTACCCAAATCCACGAAATATTATTTTTAGGTAAGGGAGGTTATGATTTTCCTACTGTTTATAATATGCCCATTTGGTTAAGAAAATTTACTTATTCAAGAATGGAAAAATATTATAAAGAAGAATCAAAACCTTCTAACGAACAAGGTCAATCAACTTTAATAGATTCAAAGGGCCAAGTAAACACCCCAGAATTCTTAAAGGCATCTAAACCTTATAAAGGAAAGAGCAGCTACAAATAGTTGCTCTTTTTAATATTTATAATAAAACACTCCTTTAATGTCTAATTCTGAAGAAATAAAAAAAGCCACGAAAGCAACTGAAGAGCAAATTGCTGCTACTAAAGGTTTATCCTATGAACAGGAGGAAAATCTTAGAATTACACGGGACATTAATAATTCTATCCGTGAGGGGTTAAAACTTCAAACCCAAGAAAAAGATCTTAAAAAATCAGTTAGATCCGCTTTAGATGGAATAAATAAAGCAGCTGAATTTCAAGCAAGTATTGCAGGTAGAACAAAAGATGCCCTATTAGATACTACTAAAATCCTAAAACAAGAACAGGATTTAGCTAAAAATATTTTAAGTTTAGAAACTAATAAATCTGATTTAATATTAAAAGCCAAACAACAGAAAAAAGACTTTGCTTCAATAGCAGCAACTGCTAGTGAAGATGAAAAAAAGGCAGCAAAAGAAGCTTATTCAAATACTTTAAAATTAGCAAGAGCAGTAACAGACCAAGTAGCTAACCAAAAACAAGTAAAAGAAACACTTGATTCTCAAGTAGTAGTTTCAAAACAACTTTCAAAACTAGGATCAGTAAAATTATTTGGTTCCTTATCCGAAATTGCTGGTGCAATCCCTGGTGTAAAGGGGTTAACTAAGGGGTTTGATAAAGCAGCAGAAGCATCTAAAAAGGCAGCTGCCGAAATGGTTGTTATAGATGAAAAAACAGGAAAAGTTTCTAAATTAAACATGTTCCAAAAAGCACAAGCAGGAATTAAAGGATTAACTGCTGGTGTTGGTGAAATGATGAAAGCTTTTGGTACTATAGCCATTATAACTAAGATTGTACAATCTATGTTAGCCATGGATAAATCCACAGGTGAGATAGCCAAGGGGATGAACCAAACCTATAATGAGGCTAAAAAGACAAGTGCCGAACTTATGAGGATTAGTAAGATCCAAGGTACAACTTTAACTTCTTATAAGGATATTAAACATGCTAATGTAGATATCAATAAAACATTAGGTACTAATGTTGTGTTATCTGATGAGATGTTAACCTCATATGCTGAAATGCAAGTTTTAGCAGGAATGACGGCTGATGAGTTAGCAGGTATTACTAAATTAACAGCCGTAAATGGTAAAGACCTTAAGAAAAATACCGGAGAATTCATGTCTCAGGCAAGATTAGGATCTTTAAAAAATAAAGTAGCCCTTAACGAGAAAAAGTTAATGGCTGAAATGAGCAAGATAAATTCTGCTATGACTTTATCTATGGGTGCTAATGCTGCTACTATGGGTAAGACCGTAGGTATAGTTCAATCTTTAGGGATGGAAATGTCTCAAGTAGATAAAATTGCAGAAAGCTTACTTAATTTTGAGTCTTCTATAGAAAAAGAAATGCAAGCTGAACTAATGTTAGGTAAAGAACTTAACTTAGAAAAAGCAAGAACTGCTGCATTAAATAATGATTTTGCAACTGTAGCTGAAGAAATAGCTAAACAAGCAGGAACTTCTGCTGATTTTGCTAAAATGAATAGATTAGAACAACAGGCACTAGCTGAAGCCGTTGGAATGAATAGAGAAGAATTAGCACAAACTTTATTTACCCAAGAAATGTTGAAAAATACAACAGGAGATGAAGCAGAAAAAAGGCAAGAACTATTAGATAAATTAATTGAAGAAAATGGATTAAAAGAAGCCCAAAAAATAATGGCTGATACTAGTTTTGAAGACCTTCAGGCACAAGCTGATAAACAAACAGAAATGAAGCAGGCTGCTGAAGACATGAATCAAGTGTTTTTAGAATTAGGAAAAAGCCTTCAACCCGCCATGAAAACAATGGCAAAGATAGTAAAATTTGCTGCTGAAAATAAAAAATTAATTATTGCCGGGGTTGTAGGAGTAAAAGCATACAACATGGCAGCAAAAATTGGGTTATTTTTATCTAAAAGAAAAGCAATTTCTGAAAAAGCCGCAGCTTTAATGGGTGCAGTTGACTACTCAGCTCAAGCGGGTGCAAATGCTGCTAAAACCCCCATTCCTTTAGTGGGTGTTGGTCTTGGTATCGCAGCAGCAGCTGCCGCTTATTTAGCAATTAGTAATTTAGTAAGTTCTTCTGAAAGTGCGGATGATATATTTAGTCCTGCAACTGGTGGAGGTGGATATGGAAGTAGAACTATATTAGGACCTGAAGGAGCAATAAAATTAAATAATGATGATGATATAATTGCAGGTACAGATTTATTTAAAGAAAACACTTCATCTAATGGAGTATCCCTGGATTTATCTATTATGGAGAATAGTTTAGCACAAACAAATGCTATATTAAACCAAATTTTAAATTCTAATGCACAAATAACTATGGATTCCGAAGAATTAGGAACAGCTATTTCATTAAATAATTATGAAATATCAGCATAAAGTTAAAAATTAAATATTTATAATAAAAAACAATTAAATTATGGGACTTTTAAGTAAATTAACAAATAAAGGAGGTTCACCATTATCAAAAAATAATGGAGTAACCCCATCAATTCCAGACCTTTCAAATTCTAATATATATGGTAGCAGTATAGCACCATCAAACTTAGATTTAGATGGTCAAACTCCATCTAAATATTCTGACTCTTTACCTGAATAGTAAAATATGGGGTTAGTAAATTTAACAACAGATCTTAAATCTTTAAGGTATGGAAAAGATAGAATAGGAGGAGGATCAAGTGGTCAACCTTATATTCAGTCTTCATTCCCTAAAAACCTTAATGATACAGATAAAACAGGGGGTCCTGACTTTTTGTTAAGAGGGGGACTTTTAACTCCTGGAAGGATTGTTAAAGATGCCTCACGTTTAACTAAAATGTTTATTGATACTAAGTCACCAAATGGTTTACTTTTTATTGCAAAACAAAATGTATTATCCAGAACAGGAGTAGCAACACAGGCTAGTGGGATTATAAACGAAGGCGCTTATCTACCTACTTCTACGTTATTACAATCAGCGGGTAATGCTATAGGTTTACACTTAAATAAACAAGGTTTAGACCCAACTGTTGGGTTAGGTAAAAGCGGAGGAGGTTTATTACCTTTTAAAGATCCTTTAGGGCTTAATGTATACAGTAGTACAGTTAAAGAAGACCAATCCCAAGATGAAAATCGATTAGTCCAGTTAACTAAAAGTAAATTATATGGTATAACACAAACAGGTAATAAGAATAATATATCTGATGATAATAATGAAATATTAAGATATTCTGGTGGGCCTGGTTCAAAATTAGGAATAGGAAAAACTAAAATTGGTAGAACTTCATATACTAACAATAATTTATCTATTACCAATGATAGTGTTAAATCACAAAATTATATTACATTAAGTAATGCAGAGTTAGGAGAAAAAGAGAGTTCAAAAAATAACGGGGGAGATAAAATAAAAGTTGATTTTAGATCAAAGTTATTATCCAACGTTCCTAATGAAAATTTTTCTAACCTACCTGCATCCTTAGATTACACTAAATTTAATATAGCTAAAAGAGTTAACTTAGGAGATCCTGGGATAAAAGGAGATAAATCTTCATATCAATTTGGTAAACAAAAACCAGATGGAAGTAAATTTGGACCTTTAGATAAACTTACAGCATTACCTCTTTATAAATCAGATTCTGTCATTACTAATAAAATTAAAAATGATTTAGTTAAATTTAGAATAGGTGTAATAGATA
>Ga0247605_1000083_pt1 | contig 11893 bp, 14 predicted proteins | sample 91RmetaT_FD_186074 | JGI IMG/M metagenome (GOLD analysis project Ga0247605, IMG submission 186074) | Metatranscriptome of seawater microbial communities from Monterey Bay, California, United States - 91R (Metagenome Metatranscriptome) | ecosystem: Environmental > Aquatic > Marine > Coastal... | reverse complement strand
GTTATCGAGAATTTTAGTCCCAACTTCAAGTACTAACTCGGTTATGGAATTATATGCTGAGGCGGAGACAATGGCGGATTTAGCTACGCAACGCGTAGAAGCCACTAAAGCCGTTGAGGTGGATGAGGGAGAAACCCTGGAGGGTATAAAAGCAAAACTGAAGCCTAAAAAGAAGAGTGGGATTTCAGCTGACCTTCTAGATACAGCTAATACATATGATGATAAGGTTGCGTTAGTTCGAATGATTGTAGCCGATGAAGCCGGGCGCGTAGCTAACGTCTTTAAGCAGTTGATGCGGAATGATCTTAATTTGCTTTAATAGGAGTGGAAAATGGCTGAAGAAGTATCAGACATCGAAAAATTAGCAGAACTCTCTGGTACTGAGAAATCTGCCATCCTCATGATGCTTCTTGGCGAAGAGGAAGCGGCGCAAGTTTTGCAAAACTTGACTCCTAAAGAGGTTCAGCACTTGGGTACTGCGATGTATTCCGTGGCTGGGGTCGATCAAACTACTGTTAATATGGTTCTGGATGAATTTCTCGAAACTATTAAAAAGCAAACAGGCTTGGGGTTAGGTGCCGGACGTTACATTGAAAATGTTATGGTTCGTGCGTTGGGTGAAGATAAAGCTCAGTCTGTATTAGGACGCATTACTCCAGCAAGTTCAGAGTCAGCGATTGATATTTTAGATTGGATGGATGCTCGTGCAATTTCTGAGTTGATAATAGATGAGCATCCCCAAATTAAGGCCCTGATTATTTCTTACTTAGATTTTGGTTTAGGAGCAGATGTCCTAACTCTGTTGCCGGACGAAATCCAAGCGGATATCGTTAGGCGCATTGCAACAATTGAGACAGTTGAACCTGGCGCTGTAAAAGAATTAGAGCGAGTTATGAAAGAAAAATTTGCTGCAAACACCTCTCTTCGAGCGTCCAAAATTGGTGGCGTAAAAGCTGCTGCCAAAATTATGAACTTTACAAAAACAGAAATGGAAACACGTATTCTTACCTCTATCAAGAAAGAGGACAAAGACCTCATGGCTGAGATCCAGGATAATATGTTTGTGTTTGAGAACCTCTCAAGCTCTGATGATAGGTCTCTACAAACGCTTCTTAGATCTGTTGATCAAGATGTTTTGATTATTGCGATGAAGGGAGCAGAAACTGCGCTTCAAGATAAATTGTTGGGCTGTATGTCTACGCGTGCTGCCGCAAATATTCGTGATGAAATGGAGGCGTTGGGCCCTGTCCGACTAACTGAGGTACAAGAGGCTCAGAAACAAATTATCAACGTGGCTAGAAAACTTTCAGATGATGGCACAATTGTTCTTGCTGGTCGTGGCGGTGAGGAGATGGTTTAATGGAAATACCATCTAATACACCTGACGATGACGAGGGAGTTTTGAAAAATTCTGATTTAGTGGGTTTGCTTAAAGCGGCTAGCCTTACTGAATTTCGACCTGATAATATTGCTGAGGAAGATGAGGGAAGGTTATTTAAGTCCAGCAGTCTTTTTGATTTAGTTCGTTCAAATCTTGTAGACAGCGACTCCAATAATGAGACTCATAAACAGGAAAAGCGCACCAACAGTCAAAATGATTTATTGGATGAGATTGAAAAACAAAATCTTAACGTGATTTCCGACGCACAGGTTTCAGTTGGGGAAGAAAACCCTGAAACGATTTCGGAAGGTACTTTGGAAGCGATTGATGATGCTATTGATCAAAAAAAATACATGACCAGCATGCAGCGGGAAATGTTGTACCCGAAAATTCTAATAAAATAAAAACTAAAGGCTTTGCAAACGAAACCGATCTGGGGGATTCTCAAGAGACTGTTTCGCACTTAGAAACAGCCGGTGAGGCGGAGGACACCTCTACCCAGGCGCATTCTCGAGATGATAACACGCATTTTGAAGAAAAATTTGAGGAATTTAAAGCGGGTTTCACGAGTCAACTCGCTGAGAGAGAAGAAGAGTTCTCGAACGCCCTTCAGGCAATAATTGGTGCGTCCAATTTCATCGCTGATGAATTAGAAACACAAATATCTGAATTTGTTTTGTCGTTGGCGTCGGGTCTTGCGGGTATGAGGATTGATGAAATTCCGGCGCCATTTAGCAAAAAAATTTCAGAAGCAGCAAAACAAATAGCTGGAAATGATGATGAGTTGAAAGTGTATTTGAATTCTAAAGATTTTAAGATTTTGACTGAAATAAACTTTGATGATGGCTTGCAATATACATTTCATGCAAAAGAAAATTTGAAACGGGGAGAGTTCGAAGTTTTAAGTGCCAAATCATCGGCACGTGTTTCATTGTTCGATCTTGCGGTTGGAGATTAATCTAAAATGCCAAGTAATCATGAAAAATATCAAACTCATGGCCAGAAATCTATGCTTAAAAGAACGTTTCTTGGTTTGAAGAAACGCGTTTCTGTGACTGAGAACATTGAATTTAGTGGTACGGTGGTTTCCTTTGACGGGCAGGTAATCGAAAGTAGTCAATTTCCAGCATCAATTGGCTCTGAATGCACTATTGAGTCAAAGCTTGGAGCTTCATCAAAGGGAGCTATTGTCGGCTTCAGGGATAACAAAAACATAATTTTTCAATACGAAAAATCTTCAGAAATTTTAAGTGGTGACAAAGTCATTGCTTCTTTTGGACTTAAAGAAATTGAAGTTGGGCCGAACCTTTTGGGTCGTGTAATTGATGGGCTGGGTCACCCACTTGATGGACAAGGGTCAATTGATGCTGAGGAGCGTTACCCAGTAGAAGGAACAACTGTAAATCCATTTGATCGAGGGGAAATCACTGAAGTCTTTGATGTTGGGATTAAAAGTATTAACGCTGTAACATCCATCGGCCGTGGACAAAGAATGGGCATTATCGCTGGCTCTGGCGTTGGTAAGTCGGTCCTTTTGAGTATGATTACTAGATGTGCAGAAGCGGATGTTATTGTAGTTGGTCTAATTGGAGAGAGAGGAAGAGAATTAGCTTCGTTTTCAAAAGAAATTACAAGCTCGCATTCAAAGCACAAGGTTATCATTGTTGCAGTGCCTGCAGACCGATCCGCGCTTCTCCGGCTACAGGGCGCTAAGAGGGCTACAAGCATTGCAGAGTACTTTCGCGACCAAGGTAAAAATGTTTTGCTAATTTTAGACTCTCTAACTCGCGTAGCTCATGCACAAAGAGAAATTGGATTGTCTTTGGGAGAGCAACCGACGGCCAGAGGGTATCCTCCATCTGTAATTTCATTAATACCTGAACTGATTGAGCGTACTGGAGCTGGTATATATTCAGTGGGTTCAATCACCTCTATCTACACCATTCTTGCTGATGGCGATGATACCGTTGCTGACCCAATCGTTGATAATGCTCGGGCGATTTTGGACGGTCATATAGTTTTGTCAAGAAAACTTGCCCAGCAGGGAGTTTATCCAGCGATTGATGTTGGTAATTCTGTGAGTAGATTGATGGATGAATTGTGTAGTGAAAAACATTTACAAAATGCACGTAAGTTAAGGAAATTGGTATCTATATATCAAGAAAACCAAGATCTTCTCTTAATGGGGGGATACGTCCAAGGTCAGGATTCAGACCTTGATTTGGCAGTCCAATTATGGCCGAAAATCGTTGGCTTTTTGCAACAAAACCAAGCTGAAAATTTTTCATTCGTACAAACTGAGCGCTTGCTCTCAACGTTATTCGAGTAATTGTAGCATGGCTAAGTATAAGATTTTTGACCTAATTTACCGGCACGGTAAAACTAAAAAATTAAAAACTCAGTTTGAATTGAGTAGTATGAACGAAAATATAGAGAAAATTCGTAAACTAGAAACTGATTTAACCTTTAATATCGAGGAGACAGTAGAGCCCGGTGTCGTGCAAACTAGTCATCGAGTTTTGATTAATAGTAAACTTCGTGAAAAAATGATTAGTCAGAAAGAAATCGTGGGAAACAAAATTGAATTTCTTATGACTGAAAAAATACATTTGCAAAAATTAGTATCTTCACATGAACGTAAAAATAGAAAAATTTTAGAAAAATTGAATGAATTGAACGCAGAAGAGCGTAGAGAAAGGGAATTAAAAGAGTTTGATCGAGATATACTCTTTCAAAAAAAGTAATTGGTACAAAATTTGCACTTCAACTACGAATAGGTTTGGAGTCTTTCGGATGAGTATTGCTTTTAGTGGTGGTGTTGGGTCAGCCCATGGCGATTTACAATTAGGGTCGAAAAATGCTTCAGGTGGGCTGGGCGAGGGTCCCTTTGAAAATTTCTCTATGATGCTAGCTTCTTTAAATGATAAGCAATCCGATGAGTTGTTTGACAATAAACAAATTAATATCAGCCTTGGTGAACTAGGCGGGAAGCTTGGCAGCGAACTGTCACCACAAGATCTTCTCTCTCAAGTAATCGATAATGAGTTCATAAAATTTGATAATACCGTGGAAAGCCTTGTTGAGGAACATGGATTAGACGGACTTATTGGCCATCTAGAAAACGGTGGGAATATATTAGCTAACCTTGATTTAAGCGCGACAGCCTCATTTGTAGGTTCTAGACTCAATTTGGTTAGTAATGATATTGTTACTGATGATATTAAGCATTCCCAAAACTATTCTGGGTTCAATTTATCATCTTTGGAAAAACTCTTAGTTGCGATTGATCTGGCCGATGGAGAGACAACTGCTGTGGAATTGAGTGGTGATACATTTAAAGACTATAAAATCGAGCCAGCTCTTAACGAGATGATACCCGGAGCTGCTATATCATCAGAAGAGAGCTTGACAGCTTTGACCGATCTACCGCTGGGTGCGGCTGTGCCACCTGAGCTAGATAATTCCCAGACCAAGAGTTTGATGGCGTTGACGGATCCACTGCAGGGTGTAGCTGTTCCACTTGAGTTGGATAGTTACCAGGATAAGAGTTTGATGGCGTTGACGGATCTACTGCAGGGCGCAGCAGTTCCACTTGAGCTAGATGTTTCCCAAGCGTCTTCGATATTTTTTGATATCAGGGACTTGAAGGCAAGTTTGCAGAGTGATGATTTAAACGGCACCTTAAAAAATTCTGAAGCATTAGCTTCTGGCGAAATTCTAATACCACAAGTGGTGCCTATTGCGATTGAGAATACGCAGGTGCGGCCAGAGACTTTTGATAAGTTTATTTCTGTAAAGGTTGATTTGTTGGATGCTCAAGGCGGTTTAGGGCCCGTTGAAGCATACGATTTTAATTTACAAAAAGACGAATTTTCCTCACAAGGTTTGATTGGTGTTACACGTGCTGTTGAGATCGACCCTAGCGTTGATTCACGATCCAAATTGCTTGTAGTTTTGGCCATACCTGAAGAAACTACTCTAGAAAATTTGCCAGACTTTGTAAGATTCCAAATTAATTTAGCTAGAGAAAACTACAGTGGCGTAGTGCAAGATCACAGTATGGCCCTACAGCAGCAAGCGTTAATGCCGGATGCTTCGATCAACGAAGTAGATGACACTGTCCAGTCCATTAGGGAGCTCGTTCGAACACTGAGCGAAATGTCGACAGCCTCCTCCCATACCACTCAAATAGTTTTGCAAACTAATTCTGTTGGAAGGGAAGCAGTGAGTTTTGTATCTAATGTTGGGGCAGCTCAGCAAGATAACTTTGTGGAACCGCAATCATCTGATATCCAGAATAAGTTTAATAATTTGGCTCAAAATAGGTTAATTTTAGATCAAGAAGTCAAACATATTTCTGGGATGAGTGATAGAAAATATGACAATATGGCCGCTAGTATTTTCGCGATAGAACGTGAAGTAAAATCGTTTTTAGATTCTAAAAATGACAAAATAGTTTTTTTAAATGAGGGAGTGGATGAAAATCTAATCGAATTTAAAAACACGTCTAAGCCTTTTAATCCGAAATCTTTTCTTGAAGCCGCAGAGGCTCTGAGAATGACATCTGTTGCAAGGGTACAGTTCGAAGCGCCTACTGGTTCATCGGCCAGAGTGGGTTTGATTTCTGGAGAAGGTATCAACCTAACCACTCCCTCAAATGAAAAACTTAGTTATCAGATTGCGTCTCAAACTGGATCGTTAGCCCGTTCAAGCGGATCAGCGCCAAACCTAACTAATAATATTTCATTGTATGATGCCCAATATGCGTCCAAAATAAGTATGCTGGTCGTTGACAAGGTTCTAAGTGGAAATGAAAATTTTGAAATTAACCTTGAGCCGGAGAGCTTCGGAAAAATTAAGGTTAATATTTCAATGGATAAGCAGTCAATTGATATTCGAATGTTTGCTGAAACCCAGGCTGCGGCAAGTATTTTACGCGCGAACGAAGACTCCTTGTTACAAATTACAAGTCAAAATGGTATGAAACTTGCGGGGTTCTCAGTCGGAATGCAAAGCGGCGCTGACCAGCAAAGACAGAATGCAAATCAAAGCCGAAACAAGGCTGCAGGCAAAGCAAACAGCCCTCTAGAGCGTACCACACCACTAAACACCCAGACTGCTAGTTCTTATAGAACACCAACCGGTTTGAACCTGATTGCTTAGGATGAGATAATGGCTGAAGAAGCTCCAAAACGAAAAATTAACTTTACAAAAATTGCCATGTTTGGGTTAGGTCCAGTTTTATTATTGGGAATAGGTGTTGGTGCGGGCGCGTTTTTATTCATGCCCACTCAAACGCCAATTGAACAGGTGGAAGAGCTGATTGAGAAGAAACTTAAGCAAGCGGGACAATTACCCAGTGCTGATGGGCTTGATGAAGAAAATCTAGAGCCTCAAAAGGTTTCAAAAGAGACGCCCGTGAATGAGACATTTGTGACCAGTTACTATACTTTTGCTGATAACTTTACGACTAACTTGAATAAATCAAAGCAGTTTTTGCAAGTTAGTGTAGGAGTATCTACACAATATGATGAAACAGTAATTGAAAATGTCGAAAAACACCAAATGGCTCTTCGGTCGGAAGTTCTGGGCGTTATAGGTACTTATTCCGTCGATGATATTGATGGTAAAATTGGTAGGGATAATCTTGCCAATAGCATTAAGGACGCAATCAATGTTAAGTTGCTGGATCTTGAGGGCTTTGGCGGTGTCGAAGGAGTTCACTTCACGTCCTTTGTGCTCCAATAAGAGGCCAAATTTAAATGGTTGGTTCTAGAAAACTTTCAAATGATGAAGTTGAAGCTCTCCTCGGTGGGCTTGATGCAGCTGGTAAACAGGAAGATACGCCTGCGGTTTTTGATACAACTGCGGTTAGAGAATTTGATTTTGGTTCAGAAGACCTTTCGCTTCTTGGTGACTATTACGCACTTAGAATGGTCAACGAAAAAATCTGCCGATTTACACGCTCAGTATTTTTGCCAATGTTGCGCATTATGCCTCGGATCTCGTCGTTTCCTCCGGAAGTGAAATCGTTTGATGAGTATGTTGAAAGCTGTGACAACTTTGTAAGCGTGACAACTAATAGACTAGACGAGTTGAGAGGTAACTCGCTTTTGGTAGTGCAGTCTTCATTTATCTCCATTTTAACTAATTCATATTATGGTGGTTCAAAAATTAAAGCCCTGCACCAAGCTAAAGGAGAATTTACGGCAACTGAACAGCGCATTATCCAAATAATTACTGATGGAATGAACCGGGCCATGGAGAACGCATGGAAGGACCTGTTTGTCACGAGTTTTGAGCCATTGTCTCGAGAAGAAAATATCCAATTTGTCTCGTTTGTTGATGGTGCAGATACTGTTATTGTGTGTTCATTTATGGTACAAATGCCAGACGCAGAACCAGCGAGTTTTGACGTTTTATATCCTCTACAAACTTTAAAACCAATATCTTCGCAATTAAGATCACGAGTTCAAAATGAATTTGCACAAGACGATCGCACTTGGAAAGAAAAATTAGAGCAGGCAGTTTTATCGATAAACCTGCCTTTGTCAGCTGAATTGACTAGTAGTAAAGCGAATTTAGGACGTCTTCTGAAAAGTACTGTGGGTGATGAGTTTCCTATTTCCATGCCCGAAAACATTACGATAAAGGTATCTGGTGAGCCCGTCTACAAAGCAGAAATTGGGAAACTGGGCGCCAATGCTGCTGTTTCAATGACTAAAAGAATTTCACTGAAAAAGGACAAGGAAAATGGCTGAAGATATAAAGGCTGATGACGCTGATAAAAAACACGTTGGTATCGAAAACTTAAAGGTATTAGAAAATATCGATGTGGAATTGACGGTAGAGGTTGGACGTACGGAAATTACTATCCGCGACTTGCTGAGATTAAATGAAGGTTCTGTTGTTGAATTGGACAGATTAGCGGGAGATCCTCTCGATATATTGGTAAATAATACCAAAATTGCGAAGGGTGAAGTTGTTATGATCGGAGAACGGTTTGGTATCCGTTTTGGTGAAATTGTGGATCCGGAAAAAAGGATGGAAAGTATTTAACACTCTTCTGGGTTCAAAGAAATGACAACCAAAATTTTATATTTTAAATATATGATATAAATATATATTTTTGGAATGGTATCTATTTTGCTACGTTTGGGTAGGGAGTAGGTAAATGCTAGATTTTGACTTAAGTAAAATTGCTGTGGTACTGATATTTTTGTCCATACTTGTAGCTACACAAGTTATGGTGAAGCGCTCAAAATTATTCCGAGTAAAAATGGATAAGTCTAACAACAGCGCAATTAAAATAGTTAACACTGTAGCGGTATCAAAATTTTCTTCAGCTACAGTTATAGAGTGCGCAGGTTCATTGTTCCTTGTGGTTTCGAATAGAAATGGATCCCCGGCGATAGCCGAATTACCCAAGATACAACAAAATACGCTTACTTCTGAGCTTCAACCGGAGCTCGTGGGTAAATGAGATTTTTTCCCCTCAAGATCATTCTCCATCTCGTTTTTAGCTTAATGGCATCATCTGCATTCGGGCAGGATGGTAGCGTGTTAGGTATGCCAGCTTTGACTTCGAGTATTGGCGAAAATGGTGAATCGACTTATTCCCTTTCTCTCCAAATTCTTGTTTTAATGACTGTACTGACTGTTGTTCCGTCAATTGTTTTGGGAATGACTGCGTTTACCAGGGTGATAATAGTATTATCTATTTTACGGCAGGCGTTGGGTACTCAACAAACGCCACCGAACCAAGTCCTAATTGCGATTGCGCTTTTCATTACTTTTTACGTCATGAGCCCAATTTTTGAGGTGATTTATGAGACTGCGTTGAACCCCTACCTAGAGGGTACAAAATCTGCCCAGTTAGCTTTGGCTTCGGCCACTGACCTATTAAAAGAATTCATGGTTGCTAATACCCGCTCAGATACTATGAACATGTTTGCCGAGATGGCGGGTGAGGGGCCTTTTGAAAACACTCAAGCCATTCCCCTTTCTATTGTTTTACCGTCATTCATTACATCTGAGTTGAAAACAGCTTTTGAGATTGGGTTTTTAATTTTCTTACCATTTCTGGTAATCGATATCGTTATTGCATCCATTCTTATGTCCCTAGGTATGATGATGTTGTCGCCTATGTTGATTTCTTTGCCATTCAAGTTGTTGCTGTTTGTATTGGTTGACGGGTGGGCCATGACGATTGGATCACTTTCATCAACATTTGTTGTGGGCTAGAGATATGGTTTTTGATCAGAATGTTCAGTATCTTAGTATGGCTTTTTGGCAAATTGTTGTGGTTGCTGGTCCTATCTTGCTCGTCGCGCTATCAGTTGGTCTATTCATAGGCTTAATTCAAGCAGCTACGTCCATTAATGAAATGACTCTTAGCTTTGTGCCTAAACTTTTCATCGTTTTAATGGCTATGTCTTTAATGGCTACTTTCACAATTACTCAAATGACCGATTATTTCAGTTATATTTTTGACGAAATATCCAGGAAAGGTCTCTAGTTTGTTACCAATAGTGAATGAATTAGGGGCTCTTCCGGGACTGGAGTTACAAGAGCTTTTTACTTTTTTGGTTTTAATACTGATAGCCTCGTTACGAGTAGGTGCGTTCTTGATTTCAGCACCGTTTTTTGGTGGTAGGATGGTGCCATTGCAAATCAGAATTGTGTTTTCATTTTGCTTGGGCTTTTGGATACTAGGGACTCTTCAATTTCCGCAGCAGAGTGTGTTAGTGGGCCCCAAATTAATTTTGATTGTAATGCAGGAGATATTCATTGGCCTTACAGTCGGCTTAGTTCTCAATATCTGCTTTGCTGCTGTGAGCTTGGCTGGTGAAAAAATTGCTGCAACTTCTGGTTTGGCCTTTGCGTCTCAAGTTGATCCAACTGGCGGCGGACAGTCTCCGGTAATAAGCCAAATTTTCATGTTATTTCTCATAGTGGTATTTTTCTCAGTTAATGGGCATTTGATAATTTTAGGATTAATATATAAAAGTTTTACGCTTTATCCATTGGGCCAATTAGTAAACTATGGTGACTTGATCGCTGCTGGTCTGTCGGCAAGCGATATATTGTTTCGGTCGGCTGCAATCATTGTGTTGCCCATCGTCATCGTCTTGCTGTTTGTGAATATAGCAATTGGTTTTATTACAAAATCTGCACCCCAGCTTAACCTATTTTCCTTTGGGTTTCCAATGACCCTCATTGGTGCTTTTTTGATATTATTCTATTCAGTTGATGCGATTTCTTTCGCGTTTAAGGACTTAATTCAGTTAATCATTGACCTTTTGATGTCGTTTCTTCTCGAGAAAACTGATGGCTGAACAAGATAATAGCCAAGAAAAGACGTTAGATCCAACTCAAAAGCGTTTGGAAAAAGCTAGGGAGGATGGTGACATCCTCTCATCGAAAGAAATGTTTGTCTTTGGTTCAAGTTTTATGGGTTTAATTATTTTATTTTGTTTGGGAATGGTGGCTAGGAACGTTCTTTCGAATTGGGCGTCTTTATTTCGCTGGAACCATTCCGAACACTTGAGCGTTCTGCGCATATTTAACTCTGAAGCTGCATTTGGTCTAGCATTGGGTGGTGCAGCTATTTTTGCCTTTCCCATCTTTACTGCCGTAATTCTCACTCAATTTTTTGTTGCTGGATCCATCAATTTTTCTACTAAGGCAATGTCGTTTAAGCCGAGTCGAATTAATCCCCTTAGTGGATTAAAACGGATCTTTTCAGTCAAAGGCCTAGTCGAGCTCACTAAGTCAGTAATGAAGATTATATTTCTGATATCAGTGACGGGGGCTATAATTTGGGTGTCTTTGCCAAAATTATTATACTTGAGTAGTTCATCCTTAAGCGATGGTCTTACTGTATTTCATCAAACTTTGATGTCTTTAGTTGGTGGTTTGGTCGTAGTGCTGGCTTTTATTGCCTTGGGCGATTTCCTCTGGAGTCGTCATGAGTGGATGCAGAAGTTGCGTATGAACCGACAAGATATGAAGGATGAATCAAAAGATAGTGAAGGGTCACCGGAAGTTAAATCTCGAATAAGGCGACTTCAGATGGAGGCTAGCCAAAAAGCGTCTGAGAGAGCTCAGGCAATTGAAAATGTAAGTGATGCTACGGTAATTATTACGAACCCTACTCATTTCGCAGTTGCATTAAAATATCAGCCAGAAAACCGGGACACTCCCTATATAATTGCGATGGGTAAAGGCCCGATGGCGCTACGCATTATAGATGAAGCTGATAAAGCAAATATCAGTCGTGTGCGTAGCCCATTATTGGCTAGAGCGCTCTTTTTTACCGGTGATATTGGAGTAGATGTAGCGGAAGATCTGTTCTCAGCTGTTGCCTCCGTTTTAGCTTATGTGCTTCAGTTGGAACGTGGCACAAACCCAACCTTCGAAGATCCAAATATACCTGATGATCTTCTGTTTGATGAATTTGGTTCGAAAATTTGAAGTCGAGGAAAAAATAATGGCGCAGCGTAAAAGATC
>Ga0247605_1000078_pt1 | contig 12173 bp, 5 predicted proteins | sample 91RmetaT_FD_186074 | JGI IMG/M metagenome (GOLD analysis project Ga0247605, IMG submission 186074) | Metatranscriptome of seawater microbial communities from Monterey Bay, California, United States - 91R (Metagenome Metatranscriptome) | ecosystem: Environmental > Aquatic > Marine > Coastal... | reverse complement strand
TACGAATTAAAACAGAGAGAAAAAAAAGCCAAAGATTACATTGGTTTTGATAGCTCTGATGCTATTTATTTGGTTACTCCAGATCGTTATACAAATGCTGATGAAACTAATGATATCAACAAAAAGTTAAAAGAAACAACGATTGATAGAACTGATGGTTACAAAAGACATGGAGGTGATTTACAAGGGATTATAAATGGATTAGATTACATTTCAGATTTAGGTTTTACAACTGTTTGGCCTACACCAGTTTTAATGAATGATATGCCTCAAGGTTCATATCATGGGTATGCGATCACAGATTATTATAAAGTTGATCCACGTTTTGGAACTATAAATGATTATAAAAATCTAGCAGATACTTTGCGTAAAAAAGGCATGAAACTCATCATGGATCAAGTGGCAAATCATTGTGGTTTGGAACATTGGTGGATGAAAGATTTGCCTTTTGAAGATTGGGTTAATGATCAAGAAAATTACGAAGCAAATATTGATAATTGGACTTATAAGGCTGCAAAATTCTCAAACCACAGAAGAACTACAAACCAAGATTTATACGCTTCTGAATCAGATAGAAAAGGAAATACAGATGGCTGGTTTGTAGAAACTATGCCCGATTTAAATCAACGAAATCCATTTATGGCAAAATACATTATTCAAAACTCTATTTGGTGGATAGAAACTTTAGGTTTAGGAGGCATTAGACAGGATACCTATCCTTACCCAGACAAAAAATTTATGAGTAATTGGGCTGGAGCCATAATGAAAGAATATCCTAATTTTTCAATAGTTGGAGAGGAATGGAGCTACAATCCATTACTCGTTGGTTATTGGCAAAAAGGTGCAAAAAACAAAGATGGTTACGATTCTAATTTAAAATCTACCATGGATTTTCCAATGTCAAAAGCCATTATAGAAGGAATTAACGAAAAAGAATCTTGGAATAAAGGTTTGGTAAAATTATATGAAGGTTTAGCAAACGATTTTTACTATGCGAACCCAAAAGATATTATGGTTTTTTTAGACAATCATGATAAAAGTAGGTTGTTTACAGAAATGAAAGAAGATGCCACTAAAGCTAAAATGGCATTGAGTTATATGATGATGCTTCCTAGAATTCCGCAAATGTATTATGGAACAGAGATTCTGATGGATAATACTGCAAATCCAGGTGATCACGGATTAATTAGAACCGATTTTCCTGGAGGTTGGAAAGGAGATAAAGTAAATGCTTTTACTGGTGAAGGTTTGTCTAAAGATCAAAAATCGATGCAATATTTTGTTAGTAAGATTTTAAACTATCGTAAAACCAGTGAAGCAATTCAAGAGGGAAAAACCATACATTTTGCCCCTTTTATGAACACTTATTTTTTGTTCAGAATTAAAGGAAATGAAACTGTAGTTCACATCATCAATAAAAATGAAGATCCAATTACAATCGATTTAAAAAGGTATAAAGAAGTTGGTTTAGAAGGAAAGACTTTAAAAAGTATAATTACAGGAGAAGAGTATATTTGGCAAGATAGTATTCTTTTAAAAGCAAAGGGGAGCATTTTATTAACATCAAAAAAAAGTTAAGGAAAAGTCATCTAAAATTTAAAAGTTAAAATGAAGTCATATTATCTAATTATAATAGTATTAATTTTGTCTTGCTCTAAAGATGAAACTAATGTTATTACTGATTCTAAGAATTTTATTAGTTCAGTTGATTTATCTTCTTTACCACAAATAGAAGCTGTCAATACAGTATTTTACAATCTAAACAATCAAGAGGAAGATGTATTAACTACCTTAAGAAACAGTGGTGTAAATACAATTAGATTAAGACTTTGGAATAATCCATCTAACATCCATTCTTCTTTCGAAGAAGTTAAAGCATTTTCACAACGTATAAAAGCGAAAGGTTTAAAAGTATGGATTTCGGTTCATTATTCAGATACTTGGGCAGATCCAGGAAATCAGGTAACTCCAATAACTTGGCAAGGCGCAACTTTTAATGTTATAAAAGATAAAGTCTATGATTATACAAAAAACATCATGCTAGAAATACAGCCCGATTTTATTCAAATTGGGAATGAAATCAATTCTGGGTTTTTATTTCCTTATGGAAATATGAATAGCAATGAAGCTAATTTTTTAGATTTATTATCTATAGGTGTTAAAGCCGTTAGAGATAATTCAAGTTCAACAAAAATTATAATGCATTATGCTGGACTAGATGGTTCAGATTGGTTTTTTAATAAACTAAACACTATAAATTATGATATTATAGGATTATCCTATTATCCTATTTGGCATGGAAAAAATTTAAATCAATTACAATCTACAATCGTAAGTTTAGGCACAACTTATAATAAAGAAGTAATAATTGCTGAAACTGCTTACCCTTTTACATTGCAATGGAATGATTTTACAAATAACATTGTTGGTTTAGAAGAGCAATTAATTTTGCCAGACTATCCTGCAACACCTCAAGGGCAAAAAGATTATTTAGCAAAAATGAAAGAAATTATTGTTTCAACAAATACCAGCATAGGTTTTTGTTATTGGGAAGGAGCGTTTGTTTCGTTTCAAGACTCAAATGCTACAAATGGCTCGCCTTGGGAAAATCAAGCGGTTTATGATTTTGAGAATAAAGCTTTGCCAGTACTTAATGAATTTAATATCAATTAACTAAATGCAAAAAAAACTATTATTTTACATAAGCTTTTTATTTTTACAAAACATTTTTGGACAAGTAACCTTTGTTGTAAAAGAATTACCAAAAGAAACTCCCAAAGATGCAGCAATTTATATTTCTGGAGATTTTGAAGGTTGGTCTGGAGGATTGAAAAAATACAAACTGAATTTAGTAGACGGAATTTACAGTATTACGTTACCTAAAAAGTCGAAAAGTATGTTGTTTAAATTTACACAAGGTTCTTGGAAAACTGTTGAGTCTGATAATACAGGTGGAAGTTTAGATAATCGTTCTTATACTTTCAAGAAATCGAATGATACAATCAATGTGAAAATTGCTGGTTGGATTCATTTATTCGACCAAAAAAAAGCCTCAACAATTTCTAAAAATGTAACCATATTAAATGAAGAGTTTGGCATTCCTCAATTAAATAGAAAGCGCAGAGTTTGCATGTATTTACCTCCAGATTACAAAGTATCAAAAGAATCTTATCCTGTGGTTTATATGCACGATGGTCAAAATCTTTTTGATGCGAATACTTCTTATTCTGGTGAATGGAATGTAGACGAAACGTTAGATAAAATATTTAAAGATAATAACTTAAAATTAATTGTTGTTGGAATTGATAATGGAGGAGATAAACGTTTAGACGAATATTCTCCATGGGAAAATACAAAATATGGTGGAGGTGAAGGTGACCAATATTTAGACTTTATTGTAAATACTTTAAAACCTTATGTTGATGCTAATTTTAAGACATTAACAGATAAAAAGAATACAGCAATTATAGGGAGCTCCATGGGTGGACTAATCTCTCATTATGCTGCTTTAAAATATTCTGACATTTTTGGTAAAATTGGGGTGTATTCTCCAGCTTTTTGGTTTTGTCCAGAAATAAATGGGTACACAATTACACACGGAAATTTAAAAAACACTAAAATGTATTTTTTAGCAGGAGGAAAAGAAGGGTATAAAGCAGGTTTTGATGAAATTAGTCAGACTGTTGAAGGAATGAATACAGCTATTGATATTTTAAAAAGTAGAGGTTTTCCTAAAGAAAATATTAAATTGAAAGTTGTTCCAGAAGGAGAGCACAATGAGAAGCTTTGGCGAACAAATTTTGAAGAAACCATTTTATGGTTGTTTAAAGAAAATATAAAAGAAAGAAAGTTCATTAATGCTGAATTCAATAATAAACAACTGAGAGTTAATGTTTCAGATGGAATTTATAAAATTCATTTTTACGATACAAAAATAACAGAAACTACTTTTATTCCAAAAGAAGAAAGTGAAGGTAAAACAGAATCTCACGCAGTTGTTTTACAATCTAAATATGATAAAGTAAAGTTTGAAGAAACTAAAACTCAGCTTAAGTTTTTTACAAACGAAATTTCAATTAAAATTGATAAAAAACCGTTTAGAATTTCCTATTGGTATCAAGGAAAAGAGATAACTTCAGAGAAAAATGGCTATCAAAAAACCAACGATTTTGAAACATTAAGATTTAGCTTAACAAATGATGAAGTGTTGTATGGAACAGGAGCAAGAGCACTTGGAATGAACAGAAGAGGAAACCGTTTAAGACTTTATAATAAAGCCCATTATGGTTATGAAACTCATTCTAAATTGATGAATTTTACAATTCCATTGGTGTTGTCATCAAAAAAATATGCCATTCATTTTGATAATGCTCCAATCGGTTATTTAGATTTAGATAGTAAAAAGGATAATTCTTTAACTTATGAAACGATTTCTGGGCGCAAAACATATCAAGTTATTGTTGGTGATTCTTGGGTTGATTTAATTGATAATTACACTCATTTAACTGGCAAACAACCTTTACCACCAAGATGGGCTTTAGGTAATTTTTCGAGTAGATTTGGTTATCATTCTCAAAAAGAAACTTTAAAAACGATTGCAAAATTTAAAGAAGAAAATATTCCTGTAGATGCTGTAATTCTTGATTTGTACTGGTTTGGAAAAACTTTAAAAGGAACAATGGGAAATTTAGAAGTTGATAAAGATTCTTTTCCAGATATGAAAGGAATGATTTCTAAATTGAATAAACAAGGAGTTAAAACAGTTTTAATCACAGAACCTTTTGTTTTAAATACATCTAAAAAATGGGATGAAGCCGAAAAAAAAGGTATTTTAGCAAAAGATTCTATTGGGGGTTCTGCAACTTATAATTTCTATTTTGGAAATACAGGTATTATAGATATATACAAAAAAGAAGCGAAAGATTGGTTTTGGAATATTTACAAAAACAATATTTTAAAATTAGGAGCAAAAGGAATTTGGGGAGATTTAGGCGAGCCAGAAGTGCATCCAAAATGGGTGCAACATGCAACAGGAACTGCAGATGAAGTTCATAATATTTACGGACATGATTGGGCACGCTTAATTTTTGAAGGTTATCAAAAAGATTTTTCAAATGAAAGACCCTTTATTCTAATGCGAGCAGGATATTCTGGTTCGCAACGTTTTGGCATGATTCCTTGGTCTGGAGATGTAAACAGAACCTGGGAAGGTTTGCAATCTCAACCAGAAATTGCTTTACAAATGGGTATGCAAGGTTTGGGGTATATGCATTCTGATTTAGGAGGATTTGCAGGTGCAAATTTAGACGACAATTTATACACACGTTGGTTACAATATGGCGTTTTTCAACCAATTTTTAGACCTCATGCTCAAGAAGAAGTGGCAAGCGAACCCGTTTTTAGGAGTGAAAAAGCAAAAAAATTAGCAAAAGAAGCTATTGAATTACGTTACAAAATGTTGCCTTACAACTACAATTTAGCTTTTGAGAATAACCAAAAGGGGACACCTTTAATGCGTGCTATTTTCTTTGAAGAAGAAGGTGATAAATTGAAAACAAATTCATCAACTTATTTATGGGGGAAAGACTTTTTAATCACCCCAATTTTAAAAGACTCAGTTAAAACAAATGAAATTTACTTTCCAAAAACTTCAAATTGGTATGATTTTTATTCTGATGAAAAAGTTACCGGAGGACAAATAAAAAAAGTAAAAGTTGATCAAAATTCAATATCTACATATGTTAGAGGAGGTGTTATAATTCCGATGACAAAATTGGTGCAAACTACTGATAATTATAAAGGAAACAAGTTAGAGTTACATTATTACTTTGATGCCTCAGTAAAAAAATCAAAAAGAACTCTTTATAATGATGATGGGTTGACTGCAAATGCTTACGAAAAAGGAAATTATGAATTGTTAGAATTTGAAGCAGAGTTCACAAAGAAATACCTAGAAATAGATTTAAAATCACAGCTTGGTAAAAAATGGAATCCATTAGAGAAAGAAATTGTTTTAGTTCTTCATAATATTACTTGGAAACCTAAAAAAATAAAAGTTGGTAAAAAAACTAAACGATTTACAACAAAAAATAATCAATTAAGAATACCCTTTACATGGAATCCTCTCAAAGAAATTAAAGTAAAAATAACATTAAACTAATTTAAAAAAAATGAAAAAAATAATTGTATTTATATTAATTTTATCTACGCTTTCTGCCTGTAATGAAGAAAAAAATGAAATAAAAATAGAAAGGAAAACACTTGCGCCAATTTCTAAATCAGACATTGAAACAGCTGTTATTTATGAAGCTAATATTCGTCAATATTCACCACAAGGAACTTTTGAAGAATTTACAAAAGACATTCCAGAGATTAAAAAATTGGGGGTAAAGATTATTTGGTTAATGCCTGTTCATCCTATATCACAAACAAAAAGAAAAGCTATTGGTGGAGCAAATAGTAAGTTTGTTTCAGACTTTCCAAAAGAAGAACAAAGTAAGTATTTAGGAAGTTATTATGCTGTTTCAGATTTTACAAAAATTAATCCAGAATTTGGTACAATACAAGATTTTAGAAAGCTTGTTAAAACTGCTCACAAAAACGGAATCTATGTTATTTTAGATTGGGTGCCAAATCACACAGGGTGGGATCACGCCTGGTTAAAAACTAATAAAAATTTTTATACTCAAGATGAAAATGGAAATGTAATTCATCCCAAAAATACTGATTGGACAGATGTTGCAGAATTAAATTATGACAATAAAAAACTACAAGAGGCAATGATTTCTGACATGAAATATTGGCTAAAAAAAGAAAATATAGATGGCTTTAGATGTGATGTTGCAGGTTCTGTACCAACAAAATTTTGGAAAAATGCTATACCAAAGTTAAGAACAGAAAAAGATATTTTTATGTTAGCAGAAGCTTGGGAGCCAGAATTGTTAAAAGACAATTTATTTGATATGGTGTATGCTTGGGATGGTCATCATTTATTTAATGATTTAGCTAGTGGAAAGAAGACGGTAAAAGACTTAAAAAAATATATAGAGTTTACTTATAATGAGCGTTATGAGCAAGATGATATTTTAATGAATTTTGTGACAAATCATGATGAGAATTCTTGGAATGGGACTATAAGAGAAAGAATGGGAGAAAAGGCAGGAATTTTAACAGCCTTAAGTTATGTGCTTCCAGGAATGCCTTTAATTTACTCTGGTCAAGAGTACAATTTAAACCATAGATTAAAGTTTTTTGAGAAGGATTCTATTCCGAAAACTAAAGGAAATTTCTTTTCTTTATTAGAAAAATTAGGTACGTTAAAGAATACAAACCTGGCATTAAATGGGGGTAAAGAAAAAGCTAGTTTTGAAATATTAGAAAGTAAACAAGAAACCTTTGTTTTAAAAAGAAGTAAAGGAAATGAAACAATTTTATTTATTGCTAATTTTTCTAAACAAGGAGAAAAAATGGGAATTCCAATAAAAGGTGATTTTAAAGATTACTTTTCAAATAAAAAAGTAGTATTAAAAGGAGATGCTTTTGAAATTAATGCAAATAGTTATAGAATTTTAGTAAAATAATTATGAGAAAAATCTTTTATTTTTTATGTTTCCTACTAGTGTTTGGTTGTGAAGGAAAAATGGCAAAAAAAGAATTTGTTTGGGAAGGTGCTAACATTTATTTTTTATTAACTGATCGTTTTAATAACGGAGATACTTCAAATGACATCAATTTTAATAGAAAAGAAGAAACTGGAAAATTGCGAGGTTTTGAAGGTGGAGATATAAAAGGAGTTACTCAAAAAATAAAGGAAGGATATTTTACAGATTTAGGTATTAATGCCATTTGGATGACACCAGTTGTAGAGCAAATCCATGGAGGAACAGATGAAGGAACAGGTTTAACCTATGGCTTTCATGGTTATTGGACAAAAGATTGGACCAATATTGATCCAAATTACGGAACAAAAGAAGATTTGAGAGAATTAGTGCAAACAGCTCATAATAATGGAATTAGAATTTTGTTAGATGCTGTAATAAATCACACAGGTCCTGTAACAGAAAAAGATCCTGTTTGGCCTAATGATTGGGTTAGAACAGAGCCTCAATGTTCATATAACAATTATAAGAATACTATTACTTGTACACTAGTTAAAAACTTACCTGATATTAAAACGGAGAGTAATAAAGAAGTTGAATTACCATCTCAATTGATTGTAAAATGGAAAGCTGAAGGGAGATATGAACAAGAAGTTAAAGAATTAGATGAATTTTTTAAAAGAACAGGATATCCAAAAGCACCTCGCTTTTATATTATAAAATGGCTGACAGATTATATTACAGAATTCGGAATTGATGGATACAGAGTAGATACTGTAAAACATACAGAAGAATCTGTTTGGCAGGAATTTAGAATAGAATGCGATTTTGCTTTTGAAGCATACAAGAAAAATAACCCAAAGAAAGTTTTAGATAACAATAACTTTTATTTAGTGGGAGAAGTGTATAATTATGCAATTTCTCATGGAAAATCGTTTGATTTTGGTGATAAAAAAGTAAATTATTTTGATAAGGCCTTTAATAGTTTAATCAATTTTGAGCTAAAATGGAATGTTAAACAGATGGCAAAAAAGGATATTTTTCATAAATACGATTCTATTTTTCAAAACGAGCTAAAAGACTATGGAATTTTAAATTATTTAACTTCTCATGATGATGGAAGCCCTTTTGATAAAGAAAGAAAAAAATCATACAAAACAGCTACAATGTTGTTACTAACTCCTGGGACTTCACAAGTTTATTATGGAGATGAGTCTATGAGAAATTTAACAATTAATGGTACAATTGGTGATGCTACTTTACGTTCTTTTATGAATTGGGATGCTATTGCTAAAAATGATGAAACCAAAAGTATTTTAAAACATTGGCAAAAATTAGGTCAGTTTAGAGCCAGACACTTAGCAATTGGTGCAGGAAAACATCAGCTAATTTCAGAAGAAAAAGGTTTGGTTTTTTCTAGGGTTAGAAATGATGATAAAGTAGTTGTTGGGATTAATTTTCCTAAAGAAAAAAAAGAAATCAACGTTACTTCAATATTTAAAGAAGGAGAAGAATTAAAAGACTTTTATTCTGGTCAAATTGTAAGAGTGAATGAAGGAAAAGTAATTTTTAATTCTAAATTTGAAATTGTGTTATTAGAAAAACATATTAATTATTCCCATGGTCTTTTATAGGGTAGTTCTATAATTATAGTTTTTACTTTAATTTAAAACATTCTCAGGTCTAATAAACTATCAAAACCAATAAATTATAGAAATATGAGAACAGTTAACTTATCATTCATACTTAATATTTTTGCAATCCTTTTCACTAGTTTTTTGCAAGCACAAAATGTATCAGTCACATTTAGTGTTGACATGAGCAATGAAAATGTATCCTCAAACGGGGTACATATCGCAGGGAATTTCCAGTCAGCTGCAGGCTTAGGTTCCAATTGGAATCCTAGTTCAACCCTACTTAATGATGCTGATGGAGATGGCATATATTCTATAACCGTTCAACTTCCTTCAAACACTTACGAATACAAATTTATCAATGGCAACGCCTGGGGTATGGATGAAAATCCTCCAAGTGAATGCTCCGTAGGTGGCACTAATAATAGGGTGATAAACGTTGGGAGTGTTAACCTTGTTTTACCGCCCGTACCATTTAATGGTTGTATTCCAAGTGTCAGATTGTCTGTAAATATGATAGGGCAAACCATTTCTCCAAATGGGGTACATGTAATGGGTAATTTTCAAGAGCTTGCAGGTTTTGCACAAAATTGGGATCCAGCAAGCATTTTACTTGAAGATATAAATGGAGACCAAACCTATGAAATCGATTTAATGCTTCCTGCTGGTGATTATGAATACTTGTTTGTCAACGGAGATATTGAATCAGAAAGAGAAATACTTTCGCTTGATTGTTCTATTGTAGGGAGTAATGGCACTAACAACAGATCACTAACCGTAACGACAGGATCTGCTAATCCACTAACGTATTGCTTTAACTCTTGTGATGAATGCGACCCAAATCTTAATACAGACTTTGATACCTATTGGTGGAACGATGCTGTATTTTACGAGTTATTTGTTCGCAGTTTTTATGATAGCGACGGTGATGGGATTGGAGATTTTCAAGGGGTAATAGAAAAACTAGATTACTTAAATGACGGAAATCCAAATACAGAAACAGACCTTGGAATTACTGCTATTTGGCTAATGCCAATTATGGAATCACCAAGTTATCATGGTTACGATGTGACTGATTATTATAATATTGAGCCTGATTATGGCTCTATGGGAGATTTTGAAGAATTTTTGGATGAAGCACATTCTCGTGGTATTAAAGTAATTATTGACTTGGTATTAAATCATACTTCCAGTCAACACCCTTGGTTTAAACAATCAGCCAATAATTCAAATGATTTTCGTGACTGGTATGTTTGGTCGGATACCAATCCTGGATATCAAGGCCCATGGGGTCAAACCGTCTGGCATAGCAATCGAGGTGATTATTATTACGGTTTATTCTGGGACGGAATGCCGGATTTAAATTACAATTATCAACCAGTAAAAGATGAGATGTTTAATGTAGCTAATTTTTGGTTAGATAAAGGAGTAGATGGTTATAGATTGGATGCTATTAAATTTTTAATTGAAGATGGAACAATCATGGAAAACACCTCTGCTACTTTCTCTTTATTGGAAGATTTTAATGTTGTGTATAAATCCAATAATTCTGCTACTTTTTCCATTGGTGAAGTCTGGTCTAACACCGCTTCAATTATTCCTTATGTACAAAATAACCGTTTAGATGTTTGTTTTGAATTCGATTTGGCTAGCGATATTTTGAATGCCGTAAATGATGGTAATCCCTCAGGTATTCAGCAACAAATGCAAAGTATTAACGCATCATATCCTGCCTTACAATACGGTACTTTCCTCACGAATCATGATATGGACAGGGTCTATAGCCAAATAGGTTCAAATATCGAAAAGATGAAATTGGCAGCTTCTATTTACCTAACTCTACCAGGGATTCCATATTTATATTATGGAGAGGAAGTAAATATGATAGGAACTGGTTCAGATGAAAATAAACGTCGTCCAATGCAATGGTCTGATGCTGCTTATGCCGGATTTTCTACAACAATTCCATGGTATAGTGTAGGCTCTAATTATGTATCTAATAATGTAGCCGTACTAGATGCTGATCCAAGTTCGATATTAAATCATTATAAAAAATTAATTCATATTCGTAATCAACAAGCAACTTTGAGAAAAGGCAATTATCTAAACATAGAAAGTTCTGCCAGTAACATCTTAAGTTTTGCAAGAGTGCATCAAAATGAGGCAGTAATAGTTACTTCAAATTTAGGAATACAAATAGCTGACCCTGCTTTAACACTGTCAGCTTCCAATATGTCTTCTGGCAATTATTTTGTTACCGATTTGTATAATAATCAGGCAATGGGAACAATAACAATAAATGGAAATGGTGGTTTCGATGACTGGCAGCTGCCAGTTAATACGTTAGCCTCTAAAACTACTCGGATACTTTTAATATCAATAAATAACCCGCTGAGCACAACGGATTATACTCAAGCAGAGCTTAGCGTTCAACTTTTTCCCAATCCAACAACGGATGAAGTCAATCTTCATATAATAAGTGAGCCCTTCCAAAACGGAAGCGTGACCATATTTTCAGTAAACGGTTTACCTATTTTTAGAAAAATAATTAATAGTAAATCATTGACTATTCAAACAGGTAATTTGGCAAGTGGAGTTTATTTTGTACATATTTTAGTTAACGGAAATCAAAAAATAAAAAGACTTATAATTTATTAGAAAGACATCACATATTTATACAAACCATTACTTTTAGACTAAATGTTAGAATTTCTTTTAAAAAGATAACGGAAGCAACAAAGGCTAACAAAGTACTGTGGTGAAAAACAAGTAAAAACTCATTAATTTTTCACTAAAGTATTTTTATATTCTGCTTCATAATATTAATCCTGATTTAGCAATTGCAAAAGCTCGTTTTAATAGTTCATTACGAACTGCAATTAATGCTAGTTTTTTACTCTTTCCTTTCGCTACGATTCGCTCATAAAGATCGCGACAAGCC
>Ga0247605_1000074_pt1 | contig 12358 bp, 7 predicted proteins | sample 91RmetaT_FD_186074 | JGI IMG/M metagenome (GOLD analysis project Ga0247605, IMG submission 186074) | Metatranscriptome of seawater microbial communities from Monterey Bay, California, United States - 91R (Metagenome Metatranscriptome) | ecosystem: Environmental > Aquatic > Marine > Coastal... | reverse complement strand
TTAGGAGGCCCAAAATGGCCCTATCAAACGAAGATATTTTGAATGCAATCGCTGAAATGAGCGTAATGGACGTTGTTGAATTAGTTAGCGCAATGGAAGAGAAGTTTGGCGTATCTGCAGCTGCTGCAGTTGCTGCTGCTCCTGCTGCTGCTGCCGCTGGTGGCGGTGAAGCTGCTGCCGAGAAGACTGAATTTGACGTTGTTCTGTCTGCAATTGGCGACAAGAAAGTAAATGTAATTAAAGCTGTTCGCGGCATCACCGGTCTTGGCCTGAAAGAAGCTAAAGACATGGTTGACGGAGCGCCTTCTACTATTAAAGAAGCTGCTTCTAAAGACGATGCTGAAGAAGCTAAGAAGCAATTGGAAGAAGCTGGCGCAACTGTCGAGCTCAAGTAAGATCGATGTGCAAGCTGCCTGAGGTTTCAGGCTGGGCTGAAGGGGTAAAACCCTTCGGCCCTTTCCTGCTTGTAGGCATGGGAATTTACAAGCAGAACGATTTTGAGAATGGACTCAAAGTTGTTAACTCCCAAATAAGATAATCCCGAGGAATACAGATGGCTTACTCCTTCACTGAGAAGAAACGTATCCGCAAGAATTTTGGCAAGCTGCCAGATGTCATGGATTTGCCCTACTTGTTGGCAATTCAACTTGATTCCTATAAAAATTTTACGCAGGCGGGTGTTTCGGTCGAAGATCGAATGAACACCGGACTGCACGCGGCCCTGAACTCGATCTTTCCGATCGTAGGCTATTCAGGTCATGCCGCTCTAGAGTACGTCGACTATGTTCTGGGCAAGCCTGCCTTTGACGTAGAGGAGTGCAAGCTTCGCGGCGTAACTTTCTCGGTCCCGTTGCGGGTCCGAGTTCGTCTGGTTATTTACGATAAAGAATCGACCAACAAGGCCATCAAAGATATCCGTGAGCAAGAGGTCTATCTCGGTGAAATTCCGCTTATGACTGATAACGGCACGTTTATTATCAATGGTACCGAGCGTGTGATCGTGTCCCAGCTGCACAGATCGCCTGGCGTTATTTTCGATCACGATAAAGGTAAGACTCACTCCTCGGGTAAGCTGCTCTACACAGCCCGTGTGATTCCCTACCGTGGTTCCTGGTTGGACTTTGAGTTCGACCCCAAAGATTTGCTCTATGTACGTATCGATCGCCGCCGCAAATTGCCGGCGACAATTTTGTTGCGTGCGCTAGGCTATAACTCGGAAGAAATTCTCGAGAAGTTCTTCGATACCAGTATTTTCCACTACAAGAAAGAAGCCTTTACTCTGGAATTGGATCCAGAGCGTCTGCGCGGAGAAATCGCCGCGTTTGATATTGTCGATAAGAAAGGTGGCGTGATTGTCGAGAAAGGTCGCCGTATCACTGCTCGTCATATCCGTGAGTTGGAAAAAGGTAAGGTCACCTCTCTGCAGGTAACCCAGGAATATATGCTGGGCCGCGCACTAGCTAAGGATATTGCCGACCCAAAAACTGGCGAAATGCTGCTTGAATGTAATACCGAAATCACTGAAGAAAATCTGGCTCTGATGATTGAGGCCGGCATCACTGATATCGAAACTCTGTACACTAATGACCTGGATTGTGGTCCGTTTATCTCTGACACACTGCGTGCCGATCCATCTCGCACTCAGCTTGAAGCGCTGGTAGAGATTTACCGCATGATGCGTCCAGGCGAGCCGCCCACCAAAGAGTCGGCTGAAAATCTGTTCTACAACCTGTTCTTTAACTTAGAGCGCTATGACCTGTCATCTGTAGGTCGTATGAAGTTCAATCGCCGTCTGGACCGTGACGCCGAAGAGGGTGCTGGTGTTCTCTATGACGAGCGCTACTTCAGCATGCAAAAAACTGACGAAGCCAAAGAGCTGATGGAGCAGTTTGGCGAAACCTCTGATATTGCTGATGTAATGCAGACTCTGATTAATATCCGTAATGGTAGAGGTTCTGTTGACGATATCGATCACCTGGGTAACCGTCGTATTCGCTCTGTTGGTGAAATGGCAGAAAACCAGTTCCGTGTGGGCCTGGTGCGTGTTGAGCGCGCTGTAAAAGAGCGTTTGGGTGTAGCTGAATCTGAGGGCTTAATGCCTCAGGATCTGGTTAATGCCAAGCCCGTGGCTGCCGCCATGAAAGAGTTCTTTGGTTCAAGCCAGCTATCCCAGTTTATGGATCAGAACAACCCGCTCTCAGAAGTGACCCACAAGCGTCGCGTTTCAGCTCTGGGGCCAGGTGGTCTGACCCGTGAGCGCGCTGGCTTTGAAGTCCGCGATGTACACCCGACTCACTATGGTCGCGTCTGTCCTATTGAGACGCCAGAAGGGCCAAATATTGGTCTGATTAATTCTCTGGCCACCTATGCTCGCACCAATAACTACGGCTTTATTGAAACCCCTTACCGTAAAGTCAGTAATGGTAAAGTGAGTTCAGAGATCGAGTATCTGTCAGCGATCAATGAGTCTCAGTATGTGATTGCTCAGGCGTCGGCTGAAATTAACAAGAAGGGTGAATTTGTCGAAGACATGGTAGCTGTGCGCCATCTCAACGAATTTACGGTTAAGGCGCCAGAAGAAATCGACTATATGGACGTGTCGCCACGCCAGGTTGTTTCAGTAGCGGCCTCTTTGATTCCGTTCCTTGAGCACGATGATGCTAACCGGGCTCTGATGGGTTCTAACATGCAACGTCAGGCTGTACCCACGTTGCGCGCCGAGGCGCCACTAGTTGGTACCGGTATTGAGCGCACTGTAGCCAGTGACTCAGGTGTCTGTGAAGTTGCCAAGCGCGGCGGTGTTGTCGAAAGCGTTGATGCCGGCCGTATTGTGGTTCGAGTTAGCGACTCTGAAATTGAAACTGGTGAAGCAGGTGTAGATATTTACAACCTTACCAAGTACACCAGATCAAACCAGAATACCTGTATCAACCAGCGTCCTATCGTCAAGCAGGGCGACCAGGTGCTACGCGGTGATGTACTGGCCGATGGCCCATCTGTAGATCTGGGTGAACTGGCGCTGGGGCAGAATATGCGCATAGCGTTTATGCCCTGGAATGGTTACAACTTCGAAGATTCGATTCTGATCTCTGAGCGCGTTGTGCAGGAAGATCGTTTTACTACCATTCATATCCAGGAGCTGACCTGTGTTGCTCGCGACACCAAGTTGGGCTCAGAAGAAATTACTGCCGATATCCCCAATGTGGGTGAAGTGGCTCTGGCGCGACTCGACGAGTCCGGCATAGTTCATATTGGTGCCGAGGTTTCTGCTGGCGATATTCTGGTCGGTAAAGTCACGCCCAAAGGCGAGACTCAGTTGACTCCGGAAGAAAAGCTATTGCGTGCTATCTTTGGCGAGAAGGCATCTGATGTTAAAGACACCTCGCTGCGCGTTCCAAGCAGCATCAAAGGCACTGTTATTAACGTCCAGGTATTTACTCGCGATGGCCTGGACAAGGATCAGCGCTCACTGGATATTGAGCGAGCTGAGCTCGATCAGTACCGCAAAGACCTCAACGACGAGTACCGCATTGTAGAAAATGCCACTCTGGGTCGTCTGTTCAGTGCACTGGTTGGCGGCAAGGTTGTCAAAGCAGCCGGCCTCAAAAAAGGTGCTGAGCTGACCGCAGATGCAGTAGCGGAATACAGTGCAGATGACTGGTTTGCTATCCGTATGGACAAAGCAGAGCTCAATGATCAGATCGCTGCGGCTCAGGCTCAGCTAGCTGATCGTCGTGTCAATCTGGATGAGCGTTTCGAAGAGAAGCGCGGCAAGCTGCAGAGCGGCGATGATCTGGCACCTGGTGTTCTGAAAACCGTTAAGGTTTATCTCGCGGTTAAGCGTCGTATTCAGCCTGGTGACAAGATGGCTGGTCGTCACGGTAACAAAGGTGTTATCTCTGTTATCAAGCCGGTCGAAGATATGCCTTACGACGAGAACGGCGATACTGTAGACATAGTTCTCAACCCGCTGGGCGTTCCATCGCGAATGAACGTGGGGCAGGTACTTGAAACTCATATGGGTATGGCAGCCAAGGGTCTGGGCGTTAAGATTGACGCCATGATCAAGGCGCAGTCTAAAGCCGCCGAGATTCGCAAGTTCCTACAGGAAGTCTATGATGTTGGCGATACGGTTTATGGCACTGATCTAAAAGACCTGAGCGATGCCGAAGTACTAGAGCTAGCTTCTAATCTGCGTAAGGGCGTGCCTATTGCGACCCCAGTGTTCGACGGCGCCCACGAGGTGGAGCTGAAGAAAATGCTGACTCTGGCAGGTCTGTCCGACACAGGTCAGACTGAGCTGTACGATGGCCGCACCGGTGACAAGTTTGATCGTCCGGTAACCGTGGGTTACATGTATATGCTCAAGCTGAACCATCTGGTAGACGACAAGATGCATGCCCGTTCAACTGGTTCCTACAGCCTGGTTACTCAGCAGCCGCTGGGTGGTAAGGCACAGTTTGGTGGCCAGCGATTTGGTGAGATGGAAGTCTGGGCGTTGGAGGCCTATGGTGCCGCCTATACGCTGCAGGAAATGCTTACCGTCAAGTCAGATGACGTTGCAGGTCGTACTAAGATGTATAAAAACATCGTGGACGGCGATCACCGAATGGAGCCTGGCATGCCAGAGTCATTCAACGTGTTGGTCAAAGAGGTTCGTTCTCTTGGTATCAACATGGAATTGGAAAACGAATAAGCGCGGTATTGCTTACTGATGGCCGGGGCGGATACACGCCTCGGCAAACCCAGTTACTGGAGGAAAAGCCTTGAAGGATTTAGTCAACCTACTCAAGCAGCAAGAGCAAAACACTGAATTCGATAATATTCGAATTAGTCTCGCATCACCTGAAATGATTCGATCCTGGTCATTTGGTGAGGTTAAAAAGCCCGAGACCATTAACTACCGTACTTTTAAACCAGAGCGCGAAGGCCTTTTCTGTGCCAAGATTTTTGGACCTGTAAAAGACTACGAATGTCTCTGTGGCAAGTACAAGCGCATGAAGCACAGAGGTATTGTCTGTGAGAAATGTGGCGTTGAAGTGACGCTCACCAAAGTTCGTCGTGAGCGCATGGGCCATATTGAACTCGCTTGCCCGGTTGCTCATATCTGGTTTTTGAAATCACTGCCCTCGCGCATTGGTTTAATGCTGGATATGACATTGCGTGAAATTGAGCGCGTACTCTATTTTGAGTCCTATGTGGTAACCGACCCAGGTCTGACTACGCTGGAAAAAGGTCAGCTTTTGACCGATGAAGAATACTTTGAATCTCTGGAAGAGTTCGGTGATGAATTTAAGGCGACTATGGGCGCCGAAGCTATTCAGGCCCTGCTAAAAGAGATTAGTCTCGAAGACGAGATTGCGGATATCCGTGAAGAAATTCCCAATACCAAGTCTGAGACCAAAATCAAAAAGTTCTCCAAGCGTCTGAAATTGCTGGAAGCTTTCCACGGTTCTGGCAACAAGCCGGAGTGGATGGTACTTGAAGCTCTGCCGGTTCTGCCGCCAGATCTGCGCCCGCTGGTTCCTCTGGACGGCGGCCGATTCGCTACCTCAGATCTCAATGATCTGTACCGTCGCGTAATCAACCGTAACAATCGTTTGAAGCGCCTTCTGGAGCTAAGTGCCCCAGATATTATCGTGCGCAACGAAAAGCGCATGCTGCAGGAATCTGTGGATGCACTATTGGACAATGGTCGCCGTGGTCGTGCCATCACTGGTTCGAATAAGCGTCCGCTGAAATCCCTCGCCGATATGATTAAAGGCAAGCAGGGTCGTTTCCGTCAGAACCTGCTGGGTAAGCGAGTTGACTACTCTGGCCGTTCGGTCATCGTGGTTGGTCCTACCCTGCGTCTGCACCAATGTGGTCTGCCCAAGCGTATGGCGCTGGAGCTGTTTAAGCCATTTATCTTCAGCAAGCTGGAGCTGCGTGGTCTTGCGACTACCATTAAAGCGGCCAAGAAAATGGTAGAGCGCGAAGAAGCGGTAGTCTGGGATATTCTCGATGAGGTGATTCGCGAGCATCCGGTGCTACTAAACCGTGCGCCTACTCTTCACCGTCTCGGCATCCAGGCATTTGAGCCTGTGTTGATTGAGGGCAAGGCAATCCAGTTACATCCACTGGTCTGTGCAGCCTACAACGCTGACTTCGATGGTGACCAGATGGCCGTTCACGTGCCTCTGACCATTGAAGCACAGATGGAATCTCGCGCCCTGATGATGTCGACTAACAATATTTTGTCGCCCGCCTCCGGTGAGCCGATTATTGTTCCCTCTCAGGACGTGGTACTGGGTCTGTACTATATGACCCGTCACAAGGTAAATGCTCGCGGCGAAGGCATGGTATTTGCCGACGGTCGTGAAGTCTCCCGCGCCTACTACAGTGGCACTGCAGAACTGCAGGCCCGGGTAAAGGTGCGCATTAACGAAGTATTAGTCGACGAAGTCACTGATGAGCGCACTGAATCTTCCAGTCTGGTAGAGACAACCATAGGTCGTGCATTGCTATGGGAAATTGTTCCAGCGGGTCTGCCCTTTGAGTTGGTTAACAAGCCAATGGTCAAGAAAGCCATCTCAACGGTTATCAACGAGTGTTATCGGCGTGTAGGTCTGAAAGATACCGTTATCTTTGCCGACAAGCTGATGTACACAGGTTTTGATTTCTCAACTCGCTCCGGCGCATCGATCGGCGTTAACGACTTTGTTATCCCAGATGATAAGCACGACATTATTGCCGGCGCTGATGAACAGGTTCGTGAAATTGAAAGTCAGTTCGCCTCTGGTCTTGTGACCCAGGGTGAAAAATACAACAAGGTGATCGATATCTGGTCTCAGGCCAATGACCGAGTTGCCAAGTCTATGATGCAGGGCATCAGTACTGAAAACGTGACCAATAAAGATGGTGAGGAAGAGCAACAGGATTCCTTTAACTCAGTCTTTATCATGGCCGACTCAGGTGCTCGTGGTTCCCCCGCTCAGATTCGACAGCTGGCTGGTATGCGTGGTCTGATGGCGCGTCCAGATGGTTCGATTATTGAAACCCCAATTACGGCTAACTTCCGTGAAGGTCTGAGCGTACTGCAGTACTTTATCTCGACTCACGGTGCTCGTAAGGGTCTTGCGGATACCGCACTTAAAACAGCTAACTCCGGTTACCTGACTCGCCGTCTGGTCGACGTATCTCAGGACGTAGTAGTAACAGAGGTTGACTGTGGTACTACTGAAGGCCTGCTGATGGCGCCTGTAATTGAGGGCGGTGATATTATCTCCTCATTGGGTGATCGTATTCTGGGCCGTGTTGTAGCCCAGGATGTACTCAAGCCAGGCAGCGATGAAATTGCTGTTCCAGCCGGCACCATGATTGATGAACAGTGGGTTGTACGTATCGAGAAGATGAGCATTGATGAGGTAATCGTGCGATCGCCGATCACCTGTGAAGTGACTCATGGTATTTGTTCCGCCTGTTACGGACGTGATTTGGCCCGTGGACACAGAGTGAACCAGGGTGAAGCAGTGGGTGTAATTGCTGCACAGTCTATTGGTGAGCCAGGTACACAGCTGACTATGCGTACCTTCCACATCGGTGGTGCTGCATCTCGTGCCTCTGCTGTAGACAGTGTCAAGGTTAAGCAGGACGGTGTTATCCGACTAATTAACCTCAAGACAGTGCAGAATAAAGATAAGAATCTGGTTGCTGTATCTCGTTCCGGCGAGTTGGCGATTGCCGATGAGAACGGTCGCGAGCGTGAGCGCTATAAGCTGCCTTACGGTGCTGTTATCAAGGTGAAAGATGGTTCTAAGGTCGCCGCTGGTGATGTGATTGCCAACTGGGATCCACACACTCACCCCATTGTTACAGAAGTAGCTGGTAAGGTTGCATTCTCTGGTATGGAAGAGGGCCTCAGCATCCGTCAGCAGACTGATGATATGACCGGTCTGACCAGCATCTCTGTGATCGATCCAAACGAGCGTCCGGCAGCGGGTAAAGACCTTAAGCCAATGATTACTCTGACCGATAAGAAGGGCAAAGAGCTAATCTTCCCCAACTCAACGGTACCAGCCCACTACCCACTGCCTGCTAACGCCAGTGTTAATGTAGTGGATGGTGACACCATTGATATTGGTCAGATCATTGCCCGTATTCCTCAGGAATCTGGTGGTACTAAGGATATTACCGGTGGTCTGCCGCGAGTTGCCGACCTGTTTGAAGCTCGCAAGCCGAAGGATCCTGCGATTCTGGCTGAGATCACAGGTACAGTCACTCTGGGTAAAGAAACCAAAGGCAAGATGCGACTGGTTATTACCCCAGACGACGGCAAACCATTACCCAATGGCAAGCTGCACTACGAGGAGCTGATTCCCAAGTGGCGTACCCTGGGCGTGTTTGAAGGTGAGCACGTTGAGAAAGGCGAGGTTATCTCTGATGGGCCGCCCACGCCACACGATATCCTGCGTCTGAAAGGTATCAGCGAGCTGGCCAAGTACATCGTTAACGAGATTCAGGACGTTTACCGTCTGCAGGGTGTAAAAATCAATGATAAGCACATTGAGGTAATTACCCGTCAGATGCTGCGCAAAGTAGAGATCACCGATATGGGTGATTCTTCCCTGATCCGTGGCGAGCAGGTCGAGTACCGACGTGTTCTGGAAGAGAACGAGCGTCTGCGCCAAGAAGGCTTGCAGCCAGCTAAGTTTGAGCGTCAGCTGCTGGGTATTACCAAAGCCTCTCTGGCAACCGATAGCTTTATCTCGGCAGCCTCTTTCCAGGAGACCACGCGAGTGCTCACCGAAGCTGCGGTTACCGGCAAAGCCGATCCGCTGCGCGGCCTGAAAGAGAACGTTGTAGTGGGTCGTTTGATCCCAGCCGGTACAGGTCTGGCCTATCATGCTCAGCGCAAGCAAGAGCGTGCGGCTGAAGAAGACCTGGCAATGACTGCAGCTGATGTTGAAGCGGCCTTGAGTGAAGCCCTAAGCGCTGATCTCGCTGAAGAATAAGGGCGAATTGCCGGTATTTAGCCACCTGCCCAAAAGGTAGTGGCAATGCCGGCTTGACTCCCGGATGTGCGGTAATTAGAATGCCGCTCCCTTTTGGATCTAGAGGCAGGTATGGCCGATAGATTCAAGGAATGTACGGCCTTCGCAAGAAGGTATTTTTAATTTTGGAGAAAAATTGCATGGCAACGATCAACCAGTTGGTTCGTAAGCCGAGAAAACGCAAAGTCAGTAAGAGTGACGTACCAGCACTGCAGGCCTGTCCGCAGCGTCGTGGTGTATGTACCCGCGTTTACACAACTACTCCCAAGAAGCCAAACTCTGCATTGCGTAAAGTATGTCGTGTGCGTCTCACCAGTGGATTTGAAGTAACTTCATACATTGGTGGTGAAGGCCACAACCTGCAAGAGCACAGCGTTGTTTTGATTCGTGGTGGTCGTGTAAAAGATCTTCCAGGTGTTCGCTACCACACGGTGCGCGGTACTTTGGATACAGCGGGTGTAACTGGTCGTACTCAGCGTCGCTCTAAGTACGGTACCAAGCGTCCCAAGTAAGGACATTGGTTAACCTGTTTAGTAACACGAATTGCGTAACAATCGGTAATACAACCAAGTAAGGCTAGGGCCTATCCCTAGAACAAACCTGAAGAGAAGGGCAAAACGATGCCAAGAAGAAGAGTAGCAGCGAAGCGTGAAATTCTGCCAGATCCCAAGTTTGGCAATATCACCTTAGCGAAGTTTATGAACCACGTAATGGTCAGCGGCAAGAAGTCAGTTGCTGAGCGGATTGTTTATGGTGCGCTGGATATAGTTGAAGAGCGCCTGAAGAAGAGTCCCGTGGAAGTGTTTGAAGAAGCACTGGACAATGTAGCACCACTGGTAGAGGTTAAGTCTCGCCGTGTGGGTGGTGCCACTTACCAGGTACCAGTAGAAGTACGTCCATCGCGACGCACTGCACTGGCAATGCGCTGGCTCGTGGATTACGCACGTGCTCGCGGAGAGAAGTCCATGGCTCAACGCCTGGCTGGCGAACTGATCGACGCAGTTCAAAGCAAAGGTGGAGCTGTTAAGAAACGTGAAGACGTGCATCGCATGGCTGAAGCCAACAAGGCGTTCTCGCACTTCCGCTTCTAATAGGAAACAGTTTTATTTGATCCTATCGCGAAAAGGTGGCTTTAATAGCCGCCTTTTTTTCGCTTTAAACAAAAGGAAAAACACATTGGCCCGCAAGACCCCAATCAGTCGGTATCGCAATATCGGCATCTGTGCTCATGTAGATGCAGGCAAAACCACGACCACAGAGCGTGTTCTGTTCTATACAGGTATGTCTCATAAAATTGGTGAGGTACATGATGGTGCTGCCACCATGGACTGGATGGAGCAGGAGCAGGAGCGCGGCATTACTATTACCTCGGCAGCCACCACCTGCTTTTGGAAAGGTATGGATGCCCAGTTCCCCGATCACCGCATCAATATTATCGACACCCCAGGCCATGTTGACTTCACCATTGAGGTAGAGCGCTCTCTGCGCGTGCTCGACGGCGCCGTGGTGGTGTTATGTGGCTCCTCTGGTGTGCAGCCTCAAACCGAGACTGTCTGGCGTCAGGCCAATAAGTATGAAGTGCCGCGCATGGTCTTCGTCAACAAAATGGATCGCGCCGGTGCAGACTACATGATGGTAGTGGAGCAGCTGAAGGACCGTCTTGCAGCTAATCCGGTGCCACTGCAGATGACCATAGGTTCCGAGGATGAATTTAAGGGTGTTGTCGATCTGGTGAAAATGAAAGCCATACTCTGGAATGAGCAGGACCAGGGCATGACCTTTGAGTATGCCGATATCCCCGAAGATATTGCTGATCAATGTGAGGAGATGCACAGCTACCTTATAGAGTCAGCGGCAGAGGCTACCGAAGAGCTGATGGACAAATATCTCGAGACCGAGCATTTGACCGAAGAAGAGATCAAGCAGGGCTTGCGCATTCGCACATTGGCCAATGAAATTGTCCCTGTACTCGGCGGCTCAGCCTTTAAAAACAAAGGTGTTCAGGCCATGCTAGACGCAGTGGTCGAGTATCTGCCTTCGCCGACAGAAGTTAAGGCCATTGAGGGCGATCTTGATAATGGTGACAGAGACAGCCGTGAGGCCGATGATAATGCGCCCTTTGCGGCACTGGCGTTCAAGATTGCCACCGACCCCTTTGTAGGAACTCTGACCTTTATGCGGGTTTACTCTGGAACATTGGAGAGCGGCACAGCGGTTTATAACTCGGTTAAGCAGAAGCGCGAGCGCGTTGGTCGTATGGTGCAGATGCACTCCAATAGTCGCGAAGAAATCAAACAGGTGCTGGCGGGCGATATAGCCGCAGCCATCGGTTTAAAAGATACCACCACTGGCGATACTCTGTGCGCCGAGAGTGACAAAATTGTACTGGAGCGCATGGAGTTCCCTGAGCCAGTGATCTCGGTAGCGGTTGAGCCCAGATCTCAGGCAGACCAGGAAAAAATGGGAGTGGCGCTGGGCAAACTGGCCCAGGAAGACCCGTCTTTCCGGGTTAAAACTGATGAAGAGAGCGGCCAGACTATATCTCTGGTATGGGTGAGTTACATCTGGATATTCTGGTTGACCGCATGCGTCGCGAATTTGATGTTGAGGCCAATATAGGTAAGCCGCAGGTGGCCTATCGAGAAACTATCCAAAACTCCTGTGAGATCGAAGGCAAGTTTGTACGCCAGTCCGGTGGCCGCGGACAGTACGGTCACGTGTGGCTGAAGTTTGAGCCCGCCGAAGACGAGGGTGCCGAAGGTCTTGAGTTTATTAATGAGATCGTCGGTGGCGCCGTGCCCCGTGAATATATTCCCGCTGTAGCCAAAGGTATTGAAGAGCAGATGCAAAACGGCATTCTGGCTGGCTATCCGCTACTGGGCATCAAGGCAACGCTCTACGATGGATCCTTCCATGATGTGGATTCCTCTGAGATGGCTTTTAAGATTGCCGGGTCACTGGCCACCAGAGACCTTAAGGATCATGGTGGCGCCATATTGCTGGAGCCAATGATGAAAGTGGAAGTGGTGACACCGGAAGAAAATATGGGCGATGTGGTGGGTGATCTGAACCGGCGTCGCGGCATTATTCTGGGTATGGATGACAATGCCTCTGGCAAGGTGATTGATGCGGAGGTTCCTCTGGCTGAAATGTTTGGCTATGCCACCGACCTGCGCTCTGCTACCCAGGGTCGAGCCACCTTCACCATGGAATTTGAAAAGTACGCTGAAGCCCCAAAAAATGTGACTGAGGCGGTCATGGCAAAAAATATGGGCTAGTGAGCCTAGTTGCAGACGTGGCTCTGGCGTGCAGATCAGACATAAACG
>Ga0247605_1000069_pt1 | contig 12488 bp, 13 predicted proteins | sample 91RmetaT_FD_186074 | JGI IMG/M metagenome (GOLD analysis project Ga0247605, IMG submission 186074) | Metatranscriptome of seawater microbial communities from Monterey Bay, California, United States - 91R (Metagenome Metatranscriptome) | ecosystem: Environmental > Aquatic > Marine > Coastal... | reverse complement strand
TCGACCCCGGCGCCGCACGGGGCGTGGTGGTGGCGACCTTAGTCATTGCGGAAGCAAGGTCCCCGATCCGATCTGATCGCACCAGCTGCCCAGGGCGGCCGGAGATCACAATTTCTTCAGGGCCGAAATCGCACGCCCGCGCCACCACTGGGAGACCAGCTGCATAGGCCTCGATCAGTACCAGCGGATAACCTTCCCAGAGCGAGGAAGATACATAGACATCCGCCGCCTGCAAGATCTCTTCGGGCGCAGACAAGAAGCCGGTCATCCGCACTCGGTCCGCTACACCCAGCGTCTCGGCCAGCTCGGATAGATCAGCGCGGAGTGGCCCCTCGCCTACAATCACTAGCGATCCGCGAGTTAGCAGAGCGAAGGCACGGATCAAGTCATCGAACCCCTTTTGCGGCACCATCCGGCCCATAGAGACGAACACTGGCCGATCAAGCCCTGCGAACCATGCGGCAGTTTCCGGTGCCATCGAGGCGGAGACGGCGAAATGTGGACCCACTGGGTTGGGGATGGCATGCACACGACGGGGATCAAGGTCGAACAGCGCCAACGCCTGGCGAGCCACGCCTTGCGAACAGCCCACGACTGCAGCAGCTCGGCGATAAAGGAAACCTATCTCCCTCATCAATAGAAAGGACCGCAAGCGGGACATGTCATCGACCTTCTGATTACGCAGGAAATCATTGTGTTCCACTACCACCACGGGTGCACGCAGGACACCCAGAAGCGCCGCCCGCATCATCATGCGGTTCATTCCAGTCATATGCGAGACCACCCCCGCAATATTTCGTCCTGACAGGCTCTGTCGCAGCCGCGACAGGAAGGGGACTACTTTGCGCGGGGAGGACGGTATGCCTATCTCAATCACCACCAGACCCGGTGGCAGCCGGTCGGCATAAGTGCCGGTACGGGAGGCCACGAGTAGCACTGGGCGGGCATGACCGCGAGGGTAGGCACGGGCAAGATCCAGCGCCACCCTTTCTGCTCCGCCCCCGCCAAAGGTTTCGATGCAGATCAAGACTTGGGGGTCGCATAGCTTGCTCATCTTCATCTCCCTATAAAAGCTCAATCATAACTGCTTGTTTGAAAGAGAAACCAAAGTGCTGCCTACAATAACAACATCACGTTTCGCATCAGAAATTGCCTTCAACAAAGACGCAGAAGATGCCGAACCAGGCAGCATCCAATCATGGAGTTCCACCATTACTATAGGCCATTCTTCAAGCCACTCAGAAGCAGTTCGGAACACTTCGCACTCTGCCCCTTCAATGTCGATCTTAAGTATGAAGGGTTTGCCACCTGAAGAAAAAATTTTGTTCATTAGAGTCCACATTGAAACCATTTGAATTTTGTCGGCAAAATCCTCGCGCGATACATCAGTTATACGGAAACCGTCAGGTTCTGCAGATGGATTTGCTATGGCGCAAAATCCATCATGCCCGCCTACGGCAGAGTGAAATACCTTCAGTTTTTTTTGATGCATTAAGTCTTAGAAAATCAATATTTCGAGCGGATGGCTCAAAGCACCAGACCTGTGCATTTGGCCAGTCTTGCGAAAAGAAATTTGCACTAGCGCCGATATTTGCCCCAAGATCTAAGATTAGAGGCCACTTTGCAGATTCAGAATATAGGTTTGCAAGAGCTAAAAACTCTGGAAAGCGTCTAAGGTGTTCGATATTGTAATCTTGCCCATGAAATACCTGCGAAACTGTCCGATAATCAGATGATGACCCAATAGTAAGTGTAAGAAATTTTTTTCGCCTTTTATCAAAGATTATGCATTTATTTAGGAAGGGTGGAGAAAGGAGAAAATATGGCCGAAGCGAAATAGGAGCCTTTAGAGTTCTGAGAAAATAAATGAGTAAGTCTCTCATGGTACACGAATGAAACATAATAAATACTCTACAATCGGCTCAGACTTAGCGACCGTACTGATCCAGAAAGTCTAGCGTCCCACCGGTGGACCATTCCCAAGCGTAGCGTTTGAGTGTAAGCTTCTGGACAGGACAATCCTGCGCGAGCAATAGCTGAAGGGATTTGGCCGTTGGCGGTTGGCCATTTTGTGTTATTTTTTGGATATCATGGGGAACATCGCCATAGGGTATTCTAATGCGATCAAATTCATTTCGACACTCCGGTGAGATTGATATTAGATAGCCAAGAAGGTAGTTTTGGAAGAAGTATGGTGCAGCTTTAAGTAGTCTGCGAAATAGCCAAGACCGCCAGATGAAATAGTTTCCACGCCCTGCCTTTCGCTCAATGAGGTGATAAAGACGCCAAAGCCCGCGAAGATCAAAGTAATGTTGAAAGCCGCCAAAACGGCAGGTGAAATGAGTCATTTGATCGGCCATTGCAGGGATGAGGACGCTCTTGTTCCTCACAGCAATGAACCAGCTATGAATCAAATCTACTTCTCCACTGCGGAACAGGAAGATCGGAGAGCTTGACAACTCGTTAGTCAACCAGTCGTCAAGCGGTCGGCTGCAATAAAGTGTGGCATCAGCCCATACACCGCCGTGCCGCGCGAGCAATCGCCACCGAAGAACATCCGAAAAAGCCTGAGTAGAGATGAGCGGGTTTTGTTCGCGGACATCCTGCATATCGACCCAGGTGGTCAGAGAGGCATCATCCAGCACACGTACTGTCCAGTCCGGGTTTCGACGCTGCCAGCTTTCGATGCAGATACGCACAAGTGGGGGAGCACTAGCTAAACCACTATGCCAATACATCCATATTACGTTCTTTTGTTTCAAGGAGCCATCCACTCTAAATAAATCTCCTAAGCTCTAACGGAAAAAATATCAACCTATTTGACATACACTTAAGGATGTTTCGGCATCTTGTAAAATTTCTGCAGAAATATGTAATCTTCCTCTAAGCGCTCTAATATTCTTGATATCGTTTTACTTTGGAGTTCGTGCAGCTTTGTTTTTGGCCCCCCAGTTTGTTCTCGCGGAAATTTCACAGGCTTATTCATTCGAACACTCAAGAAATCTTCAAGCTTTGATATGTCTTCAAGCTGGAAAACATGATCAAAGTAACCAAGATCAGATCCTAAGAAATGTTTACATGACCTAGTATGATAAAGGATCCCTGGGGATACATTTTGATAAAAATCCAAATTTGAAAAGAAGTGATCAGCACTTGGGTGAGTTTTGAATCCAGGATTATTAAGATAAAATCTCGCGCGTGATAATAATTTTTTTGGCTCGATTCTCTTTAAATCTTGGTGATACAAAATCCTGTTTCCATACACAGAAAGAAGTCTTTGCAAGGGGTCTCTAACCAATGCTACTTTAGTAGCCTGATTGTTTTCCTCGAATGAACTTTCGGCCAACTCAAAAGGTAAATTTGGAAAGATCTTGTGGACATCATCTTCGATTTTTTCGTTTGTTAGGTCAGCGTTCCGTCTTGCGCACCATAACTTTATTTCGCGTGCGTGCCATACTTTAATTGACGTTGACCCTGCTTTCGGAAGATTAAATATTTGGATATCGTTCGTCGGAAATATCATTTCTCACCTAAATCAGTTTATTAGTAGATTGCAACTAGTCACTTTTAGTGTCAGGATTCATAGCCAGAACATGACCACGGCAGCTAATGCGCATGCTGACAGGAATACCTTCGGGCATCTGTCGTTGCGGGTCGCGACCCGTCGCCAGTCCTTGAGGCGAGAGAAGCTGTTCTCGATCTTGTGGCGCTTGCGGTATCTGACTTCGTCATAGGGGATTGGAACCTGACTGTTCTTTCGGGAAGGGATGCACGGCGTGATCCCCTTGTCATGCAGATGCGCTTTCACATCGGCGAAGATCGCCTCGGTCAGCCCATGACGCTGCAGCAGATGTCGGAAGTTGAGGATAGTTATCTTAGCTGGAATGCGGTCATCGCCCAACTCGATCCCAGCGAACCAGCGCATGGCCTCACTGTCATACTGCGTCTCGTCGGCCATCGGATCGCTCAGGGCGTACCAGTTCTGCAGGAAGTAAATGCGCAGCATCGTCTCCAGCGGCATCGGCGGTCGCCCGCCCCTCAGCCCAGCCTTCGGGTAGTGCGGTTCGATCAACGCCTGCAAACGCATCCACGGAACCACCGCTTCCATATCTGCCAGAAACTGCTCGCGCCGTGTGATCTTTTTCTGCATGGCGTCACGAATACCAGAATTGTCAGGCTGTTTGGGCATCGGCGGAATTTCCTTCAGTCGATGCCGGCAGCCTACCAGGTCATGCCAAAAGCGGCAGGTTTTTCAGACTTTCCTTAACTTCTCCATTACTTAGGTGGTACAAGGATAATCTCTGATTCTAATAATCCGAAATAAATTAAATATAGGTAGATTTTCCGCTTGATTGGAAAACGTTTCGCATACAACCAAAGTGCCAACAGCCTTTCTATGGTTCCGCCGCGAAATAGTAGCCGCATTTCAGATATCTCCTTCAATCTTTTTGTGATAGCTTGAAGTATAAATGGGTCTAAACTCATTGTGATTGCCATATAGTCAACAAGGTACGAGCGGTGCTGCCCAGAAAGCGTAGCAATGTATTTTTCGAAACGCTCCTCGGATTGAAGTTCCATTCCGTTAGTCATGTTACTTGAGTGGCGTCGGTACAACACGAGGGGTTCCGGAAGAAATAATATACCATCAAGTAGGCGCGCCCGAAAAGCCAGCGCAGCGTCTTCCATAAGAATTGTATCCGGAAATGGACCAAAACTCGTTAAAAGCTCTTTACTGAACGCACTTGTCGCTCCAAGCAACCCACGACCATCTTTTGCAAGAAATTGGTCAAGGGGTATGGACGCAATCTGATTTTGTCCAATTTTTTGCCCAACATGGCTTCCATGCTCGTCAATTACTTCTGCGAAACTATGGACACAAACGGCTTGGCGATAATTTGCGTCCCATGTCTGGAAAAGTTTCTCAGTGCGAGCGTTATTTGATATGTCGTCGCCTGCCGCTAGAATAATAAACTCTCCTTTTGCCTGCTGCAAAAGCGACCAAACTCTCAAGCCAAATTTTTCTCGTCCCAAATTCGTTGGGTTGCGCTCCAAGATTATGCGATGCGGCCCTTTGTAAGCTGCAACCACCTCCTCCATAATAGCAAACGTCGAATCTGTCGAACAATCATCAGATAAAATAATCTCCAGCGGCTCATAGGTTTGGGCAAACGCTCCCTCTACGGCTTCGCGGATATACTTCTCTTGATTGTAGGCAAAGAGAGCGAAGGTCACGAGTGGGCGATCTGCCGCGTTGTCAGCCATTCAACCCACCTTCCAAAATTACATCCACGACCCGTTCGGCCGACGTCAGGTCGAGATGTGGCCCCATGGGCAGGCTTAGGACCTCGCGCGCCAGGTCACGCGCGAGAGGCAAGTCACCTGCACCGATCGCGAGATCTGCATAAGCCCCCTGCATGTGCGGCGGGATGGGGTAGTGGATGAGTGTCCCGATGCCTGCAGCGGCTAAGCGGTTTTGTAATGCCTCCCGCTCTTGCGTGCGTACCACATAGAGGTGCCAGGCCGGCTCTGCCCAATCCGGCACATGTGGCAAGATCAGTTGGGTCTCCTTCAGGCCCGCTCTGTAGGCTGAGGCCACTGCCCGACGACGATCGGTCCAGTCATCGAGATGCTGCAGTTTCACCCGCAGAACAGCCGCCTGGATTGGGGCGAGGCGTGAATTCACACCAGCTTCTTCGTTGACGTATTTCTCGCGTGAGCCGTAATTGCGCAGCAGCGCCACACGTTCGGCCAAGGCCGCATCATTTGTGGTAATTGCACCGGCATCGCCTAGCGCCCCGCAGTTCTTACCGGGATAGAAACTCCAGCACACTATATCCCCGTGAGCACCGATCCGCCGACCCTTGTAGCGCGCGCCATGCGCCTGCGCGGCGTCTTCGATCACGTGCAATCGATGGCTGCGCGCGATGTCGAGGATAGGGTCAAGATGGGCGGGCTGCCCGTAGAGATGCACCGGCAGTAGCGCGCGGGTCCGGAAGTTGATTGCGGCCTCAATGCGCGAAGGGTCGATATTGTGCGTTGCCTCGTCAGGCTCGACCGGGACCGGTGTGGCTCCAACGCCCGAGACTGCGAGCCAGGTCGCGATATAGGTATTGGAGGGGACAATCACTTCATCGCCCGGCCCGATGTCGAGCGCCCGCAGAGCCAAGGTTAGTGCGTCCAGCCCATTGGCAAGCCCGACTGCGTGTTTCGCTCCGCAATAGGCCGCCCATTCGGTTTCAAATGCTTCGACTTCTGGGCCAAGGATGTACCAACCGCTTTCGAGAACGCGCGACACAGCCGTGTCGATCTCACGCTTGAGTTCTCGGTAAGCCGCGCCAAGGTCAAGAAAGGGGGTATTTGCCATTTGTTGTCTAGCTCCGCTGTTACGGGTTGTTTCTTACGAATTCTATCTGGGGAAAGCCCGAACGCTGCCAAGTTTGGGAAACTCTCCCTTCGGGTAGTTCACGAGCTGTTCCCACGGGAAGAGCGCACAGCAAGGCTCTATGTTCTTGCCGAATAATGTCGCGCGCTTAGGAGACCTGTGCACCCGTTCATGGAGAAGACCTGAGCTCACTCGATATGGTCGCCTGAAATATGAACAAATAACCCGCCGGTAAATCCGGGACGGTTCATCAAGTCCTCCACCGTCGCCCGCTTGCGCCACTTTGCGACAGTCTTGGGATTGATGCCCAGCTCTTTGCTCAGCTGCGCGATCGCTATCTTGCGGGTCTGACGGCGTGCGTGGTCGCGGCGCTCCCGTGACGAACTTGTCCCATAAAGCTTCCTTCCATTCATGAGAAAGGATCTCACCATCAAACCGAGTGATCAAACAGCCAGGTGTCAAAGTAAAGAAAAACTATTTTCGCCACCTGGAAAGTAGAATGGCAGACATTTTTAGAAAAACAAAAAAACGAATACCTAAAAGTCTTGGCAATATGAACCTAGAAATCCTCCAATCCCCTCCGAATTGGAGCATAGCGGCTTTCTGAGAAAATGATTTTTCCCAAATTGTTGACTGAATTTCCGCACAGATCCAATCATGACTAATACGTGTTAAGAATTTACCGTCAATCTCCATGTCTGCAGAGTAGCCATTCTGCAGTAAATATTTTATTCGATTTGCCAGATCCAACGCAGAAACTCTTATTTTTTCTTCGTTCGCTAAAACGGCTGCTTTAGAAAACCGCGTGCCGCGAATAGTTTGAGAAAATTCATGAATACGATATTCAACCAGGGCGTCCGGCAACTTATAGATTTTTTCTCCACGAACTTTTAACAGCGCCCCAATCAAACCATCTTCAGCATACATTGACTTATGACAAAAAGGGAGATTCGCCAGTATTTCTGTTTTATAGGCGGCACTAAATCCAGGCAAACTACCTTTAAATGAAGCATTTTTCTTTATTATATCTCCATTTTGATCAATTTCGTGATGGTTCGAGGATAGTGCAGCAGCATCAGTTTCCAGCCAGGCTTCTTTCAATTTCGTGACTCTGTTACTCAAAACTCTATCGTCTCCACCGGTAACCACTAAGAGCTCACCCTTCGCCATTCGGGCAACTGTAAATAGATGGTCTATTAACCCTAGATTGGTCGAATTTTGCCTTATGATAACTTCATGAGGACCTTCATATTCCTCAATTAACTTTTCTATTTTCTGAAATGTGGTATCTGTAGAGCAATCATCTGATACTATTATTTCAAGATTATCATAACTTGAGCGAAGTGCACTTGCTACACATTCTTCGATATATTTTTCGTGATTGAATGAAAAAATAGCAAGTGTGACCAGCGGATTTTTTTTTGAATAATTCATATTTTTGTAGCAACTGGAGGGCAGTAAGATAGTTTGATAGTTCTCTGATGGGCTCTGTTGCACAAATCGAGTAAGGGATTCATCTTGTGAATCAAGCGTGGTAGCTGGGATGCATGAGCAGATCCACGTTCCTAACCTACAGGACCAGGAACTGGCCAGCCTACAATGAAGCGCTCAAGCGCTGACGATCTGGTTCGATCCCGAGATGAGCTGGGATGCCGTGCCGACAGGCAGGCGTGGCCGCCAGCATACCTACAGCGATGCCGCCATTCAGACGTGCCTTTCGATGAAGGTCTTGTTTGGCATGGCGCTTAGGCAGAAGACCGGCTTCGTCGAGAGCCTGCTGCGGCTGGTCGGCCTCGACTGGACGGTGCCCGACTTCAGCACGCTGTCCCGCCGCCAGAAGACCCTGGCCGTGAATATTCCCTACCGCGGGTCCAAAGGGCCGCTGCACTTGCTGATCGACAGCGTAACCGCCTACGACACCCGCAAATGCCATCGCTGACCGCGGCGCATACGCTGTCATTCCGCCCTGCAAGAACGCCAAACCGTGGAAGAAAGTCACCGCCGGCGCGGTTGCACGAAACGAAGCGCTGCGGGCATCGAAATACCTCGGTCGCGCCCTATGGCGACGATGGAGCGGATACCATCGTCGAAGCCGCGTCAAAACGAAGATGCACTGTGTGAAACTGCTGGGGCAGCTCCTCATGGCACGGGGCTTCGACCGACAGGTCGCCGAGCTTCAGCTCCGCATCGCCGTGCTCAACGGCTACACCGCGCTCGGCATCCCTGTCACGGAAGCCGCGGGATAAGTCTGGCCGGGTAAAGGGGAACCCCGGCCATCAGCTGATTTGTGCAACAGAGCCGTTATGAGCTCAACACTCATCACATTGTCACATTGTGACGCCGTCAGGAGGGGGCATCCACGCCATCAACAGAGCCGCGCGAATATACAAAAAGTGGGCATTTGATAAGATATGCGCCTGTAGAGGCGGGAAAACGCTGCTTATGATATTTGCCTTTTTGCCAACGCGAGAAGGAATTTCTACTTTGTAGGGCGAGGACCCTGCTAGAACAATTCTTTCTCCATCGCCATCGGAATATTGTATTGCCTCAACAGTAAATTGACCTGCGCGCCTCAGGATCCACTGCGCCAGCTTTGCAAAAGATCCATGATATGCCAAGCGACACAAGACTATAATTGTGCGTGCTCGCAAGAAGCGTATAGGATTTATGGGCATGCCATTTTGAAATCGTCGTAGTCTCGATAGTAATCCGATTCATCATAAGGGTGCGAAGCCAGCACCATGCACACGGCACCTTGGCTAAAGCTGTCCATTTCACGCCAGACCAGTTTGCTGATGTACAGTCCCTTGCGGGGGTCGCGAAGCCAATATTCGGATTTGGTTTCGCCGTTGTCGATCTTCATCCGGAAACTCCCCGAAAGGGCAAAGACAATTTGCTCCAGCTCGCGGTGCGCATGACCACCGCGCTCGGCATCGACCGGGACATTGTATAAGTAGTAGACCCGCGCAATGTCGAAAGGGATGTGATTTCCACTCTCTATAAATGTCAGATTGCCGCGCGGGTCTCTAACTTGCGGAAGACTGATCGTCCGCACGAAGCCTTTGGTCTGGGTCATTCTAATGGCTCTTTCTGAAGGTTGCGCATATGTGCCTCGTAATCTGCTTCAAATCGGTCTCGCAGATAATCAAAATAGATATTCTGTGAGTCATCATGGGTCTGGGCCATGCCGAAGCGGCGGTAGAATGTAATCGCCTTCTTGTTTTCAATGCGCACGTCAATGAGTGCCTTGGACTTGACGAGCATCCTGAACCCTACGCCGAATGACAAAACTGCACTTTCCAGTGCCGCTTTGCAGGTCTTGTTTTCATCCAGGATCCAGCTGCCCCACGTAAAGCTGTCTGCTTCAATGTCGTAGAGCCGTATCAACCCGCACCGCGTGCCGTCTTTCCGCTCAATCACGTAATAGAGCTCTTGCCCTTTGGCCTCGCGGGCCTTGTAGTTTTCAATCCACTCCCGCTGATCATCGACCGTGCCTGTCACCTGCGACAGGTGGCCGTTATATGCGGGATTGGTTCGTAGACCATGAACATAAGCCGCATCGTCTGGCTCTATCAGGCGCAACACCAGACTTGGCCCCTTGACCCGCGCGATTGGAGACAGGTCCATCACAGTCTAAAATCGCTTTCATCGCGCCCAGAGACGATTTTCAACAAGGCGAACACGTCATCAGGGCGTCGGTAAGCTCCCACGTGGCACACACATCTAGGCATCTTCGCTGACACGCGCGATTTTTTGAAACGCCTCGTTGCCGGCCATGAGAGCATCCCAAGTGTCGCACCCCACGAGCTGCCCCTGATCAAGCACGATGATCCGATCACACCGTTTCACGGTGCTCAGGCGGTGTGCAACCATCAAGACCGTCTTGTCACCAGGTAGGGCGTCAATGGCAGCCATCACCTCCGTCTCCGTCAGGTTGTCCAGAGCGCTCGTTGCCTCGTCAAAGACGATCAGGTCGGCGTTGTGATATAAGGCCCTCGCAATACCGATCCGCTGCCTCTGACCACCCGACAGGCGCACGCCCCGCTCACCGACATGCGTCTGGTACCCCTTGGGCAGCTCGTCCATGATGAACTGGTCGATCCGCGCGATGCAGGCGGCCTTGTGAATGCGCTCAAAGTCGATCCCCCTGTGCGGCACCCCGAGGGCGATATTTTCGGCCACAGACGCATCCGTAAGGAAGATGTCCTGCGGGACGTAGCCCACGCTATGCATCCAAGCGCGCAGGTTTTCCGGGGTCACGTCTTGCCCGTCCACCACGAGGCGGCCATGATCTGGCTCGAGTAGTCCAAGGACGACATCCGCAAGTGTTGTTTTTCCTGCACCCGTACTGCCAACAATCCCTATTTTCGCACCAGCATGGATTTCCACTGATATATCACGCACGCCCGCTTGATCAGAATTTGGATAGCTGTAGGATACTGCGTCTATCTTTAGAGATCGCTTCAGACCTAGCCCAACGACCGGTCTTCTTGACAGAATAGTGGTGTTTTTTAGAAGCACAAGGTCCTCATATACCGCATCCACTGCCGCTGACCCCGCCTGCATTTGCGCCAGAGACTGGTAGATCTTTGAAAGCTCTGGCATCAGACGCTGACCTGCGAAGGCGAAGACGCCGAGGACAGGAAGAAGCCCGCCGATAGCAGCTCCGGAGGCGACGCCAGCCGGGTCGATCAATACAAGGCACAAAAGTATGACCCCTCCAAGGGCTACAGCCTGCAGTGCCAACTGTGGCAATTGCGACAAGACGTTTACTTTTAATTGCGTGCCTGCCCATAGGGTGGACGCGACTGCGTAACGATCTAGATACGCCACCTCACGGCAAAGGAGTTTGATGTCCTTTATGCCTGCCATGCTCTCGTTTGCCATCCTAAACCGTGCGCGATTGGCGTCTACTTGTACCTTCCCTAGGCTTCTAAGTTTGCGCCGCATGCCAACATATATAACGCCATAAATGCCTCCAAGAACGGCAAAGGCGCTCACTGCCACCAATGGCTCAACCCACAAGAGAAGACCGACAATGGCGAGTATAGTGAGGCACGATGCGATAAAACCCGCAGCGGGAAGCAAGAATTGATTGACCGCCTGCGCAGACTCTTGCAGCACCCGCGGCGCCATTTCTCCCGAGTGACGGTTGAGAAAGAAGGCATAAGGCTGCGCCAGATAACACGACAGGAGGCTGAGGCTAATCGAATGTATTCTCATCAACGCAAACTGCGCCACTGCCCAGGCCCTGACGATCTGGATCACGCTCGACAGAACGATGACGGCAAAAGATACCATACCCAAACCCACCAGAAACCCATAAATGGACGTGAAGCCAAGGGCGTCATAGCCCCACGCCAATGCGGGCGTCGATTGAATGCGGCTTGGATCAGCAAGGACCGCCAGGAAGGGCATAACGGATCCCACCATGACCGCTGAGGACAGCGCGCTAATGATGATCACGCCAAGGACGATCCACGCGGTACGCCGCTCCTGCGCGTCCAGCAGCGCCCAAGCTTTTTTCCAGGTTGATAAATTATTCATGCTATCAGTCGTGATCATAGAAAGTGGAAAAATCACCAACGATTATATTCGCCTTATGACGACGCTCAGTGACCCTACGCTTATGAAGCAACGCCCGGCGAAATAGGGGTAAATTGCTCCCTACTGATTTAATGCGACTTCGTAAATTAGTGTCGTAGCCTATACTCGATTCAAAGTGTGCTATTGACACAGGCATCGGATAGTGCAGAAGCACTCGCTCAACTGAACCTTCATTGTGAAAAGCAAACCAATGGTCAGCCAAGTGCCGCACCGGAAAATTGTTTTCAACGATACTAGCAGCGGCATCACGACCGATCAAGTATGCAGTAGCGGTGTGTACATTTAATCGAGACGTGGGTGACAAAAGTTTTCCCGACCTGATCACGGGAGCCGCTCTGCAACTAAATTTTGTGGGCTTTGGGCGAGGACTGTAGAAAGATATAACCGTGCGGGGGCCAAGATAAGGCATGCAGTCTGACAAAATGGCCTCTAAATTATCAGGTAAAATTGCATCATCTTCGATTACAAATGCATTAGGCAAATCCATCTTCAATATTCT
>Ga0247605_1000066_pt1 | contig 12564 bp, 23 predicted proteins | sample 91RmetaT_FD_186074 | JGI IMG/M metagenome (GOLD analysis project Ga0247605, IMG submission 186074) | Metatranscriptome of seawater microbial communities from Monterey Bay, California, United States - 91R (Metagenome Metatranscriptome) | ecosystem: Environmental > Aquatic > Marine > Coastal... | reverse complement strand
GATCAAGGTCTTGGTCAGCATCAATAGTTGCTAAATGACCATTTTTATTGAAAAATTCCAGAATTGGGTCAATCGTTGCTTCAAAAACATTCATCCTCTCACGCACAACTTCTTCTTTATCATCGTCACGCTGAATAAGAGGATCACCTGTAACATCACAAACACCTTCAACTTTTGGAGGGTTTGTTTTAAGGTTATAGATGTTTTTTCCATCCTTAGTAGTTCTTCTGTTTGTAATTCTTTCAACAAGAATATCCAAGTTCAACTTAAAATAAACAACTAAATAATCATGGCCCTTCAATATGCCATCTAATGTCTCTGCTTGTTTATAATTTCTCGGATAACCATCAAATATATAAGTAGTATTATCTAAATCTAAGTTTGCTTTAAGTAATTCAACAACTAGATCATCTGAAACTAGCTGTCCTTTATCCATAACATCTTTTACTCTTTTTCCAAGGTCACTCTCTTTTGCAATCTCAGCTCTAAGTAAGTCCCCAGTAGATACATGCGAGTAACCTACCTCTTTAAGCTTAGATGATTGAGTACCTTTTCCAGACCCCGGAGCCCCTAAAAGAATTAAGTGCTTCTTCATTTTCTAGAACCTTCTTCCTGCGCCGCTATACTTTCCTCTAGACTTATAAGCCGTATCGTATCTCTGAGAGATCATGAAGCTTTCTGCCTGGGCCATAGTATCAATTGCAACACCAACAAGAATTAGTAGTGAAGTACCACCAAAGTAGAAGGGAACCTTAGCAACATTAAATAAAATTGCAGGCATAATACAGATTAGTGAAACATAAATCCCACCAACAAGTGTTAATCTATTTACAACAAGATCTAAGAACTCAGCTGTTTTAGCACCTGGTCTAATTCCTGGAATAAATCCACCGTTCTTCTTAAGTGACTCTGAAATATCCCCTGTCTTAAACTGAATTTGAGCGTAAAAGTAACAGAAGAATATAATTAGTGCTACGAAAACAACATTATATAAAGTTTTACCTGGATATAAAGATTGTTGAATCGTATCAAAGTACATTTTTAAAGGGCTTCCTTCTGGAACAAACTGAGATATTGTTGCAGGGAAACCTAATAAAGCTGAAGCAAAAATTGGAGGCATAACACCTGAAATATTTACTTTAACTGGTAAGTGAGATGTCTGTCCGCCAAACACTCTATTATTTACAACTTTCTTAGCGTATTGAACTGGAATCTTTCTAAATGCTCGCTCAGTATAGATAATAATCCAAAACGAGACAAGCATGATAGCTCCAACTAAACCGAGATTAAGTCCAGAAAGCTCACCATTTTTAAATAAGTTGATTGTATCTCTCATTCCTGATGGGATACCTGCTGCAATACCAGCAAAGATAATTAAAGAAATACCGTTACCAATACCTCTTTCAGTGATTTGCTCACCTAACCACATAACAAACATTGTACCTGCTGTTAAACTGATTACTGTTAGCATTCTAAATCCCATACCTGGTTCTAGAACGATTGGCATACCACTTGGACTTTTTAAAGCCTCTAAACCAACAGATAATCCATACCCCTGAATTGCACAAAGAATTACAGTTGCATATCTTGTCCACTGCTGGATCTTTTTATGTCCATCCTGCTCTTTCTGAAGTTCAGCCAAAGCAGGGAACGAAACAGCCAATAGGCTGAAGATAATTGATGATGTGATATAAGGCATAATACCCAAGGCTAATACAGAGAATCTTTCTAGTGCACCACCAGTAAAGTTGTTAAAAACACCAAATACTGAACCCTGCATTCCATCAAAAAATGAAATCAGTGCGGCACTATCAACTCCAGGAGTTGGAACTTGCGTTGCAATCCTGAATACACCTAGCATTAAAATCGTAAAAATTACTCTTTTACGTAACTCTTCTAACTTTCCTTGAGTCGTAGACATTATTTAGCCTCTTTTGCTTCTACTTTTGCTTCAATCTTTCCACCAGCTTTAGTAATCATTTCTTCAGCTGATTTAGAGAATTTAGCAATTCCTTTAAAAGTAAGACCTTTAGTAAGATCACCCTTGTTAAGGATTTTAATAGGAAGTCTTTTATTACTTCCGCTTAATAAACCTTTTGAAATAAGATTTTCACGGTTTACTTCCTCACTGTCAAATTTTGCTGCAATTTGGCCAGTAGTCACGATAGCATGAACTGTCTTGAATGGAGCGTTAGAAAAACCTCTTTTTGGAAGTCTTCTATAAAGTGGCATTTGACCACCTTCAAAACCAAGCATCACACCGCCACCAGCTCTCGCCTTTTGACCTTTGTGACCTTTACCTGCTTGAGTTCCCCATCCAGATCCTTGTCCTCTACCGATTCTTTTTGTATTTCTAGTAGCACCAGGGCTTTTTAAGTTATTTAAAGTTAACATTGTTACCTTCCTAAATTATTTTTCTTCTACGATATCCAGTAAATGGATAACTTTTTTAATCATACCTCTAACAGCAGGCGTATTCTCTAGAGTCTTCATTGTGCCAGTTTTTCTTAGCCCAAGACCTCTAACATTAGCCTTTTGTTTTTCAGTACAAGAAATTACACTTTTCTTTAATCTTACTGTAATTGTACTCATCACTTACTCCATTATTATTTACGAGATAATCTCAATCCCTTAGCGTCAACACCACGAACGGCAGCAATTTGCTCAACAGATCTTAAGTTCTTAAGAGCGTCAAAAGTTGCCTTTACTACGTTATGTGGATTACTTCCTCTAAGTGACTTTGTTAAAACGTCTCTTACACCAGCTAATTCTAATATCGTACGACATGCACCAGCAGCCTTAATCCCCGTACCGTCACCAGCAGGGTGGAATAAAATCTGTCCAGCATCGAATTCACCCATAATAGTATGAGGAATTGTTCCTTTTTCAATAGGAACTTGGATCATTCTCTTAGCAGCTACTTGACTAGCTTTTCTAATTGCATCAGGAACTTCTTTGGCCTTACCAAGTCCATACCCAACTCTACCCTTTTGATCACCAACAATAACAAGTGCAGAGAATGAAAATCGACGACCACCCTTAACAACCTTAGCAACACGGTTAACAGCTACAACTCTTTCTTCAAAGTCTGGTGTAGTTGTTTCCGGCTTTTTAGATTGTCTAGCAGGTCTTTTTCCTCTAGGCGCTTTTTTCTCAGCTGGTTTATTTTCTGTATTTTCAGTATTCTCAGTCATTTGATATTCCCCTAAATTTGAATTCCGTTTTCTCTGATTGAATCAGCAAGAGCAGAAATCACACCTGTATACTTTTTACCATTTCTATCAAAAACAGCATTTTTGATATTTTTTTCTGTCATAAGCTTAGCAAGTTGAGCTCCAACTTGTTTAGCACCTTCAGTATTTGCACTTTTTCCAACTGCATTCTTACCAAAAGTTTGAACCGAAAAAAGAGTCTTGCTAGTTGAATCATCTACAAGTTGAACAAATAAGTGCTTATTAGTTTTAGTTGCACAAATTCTTGGTCTGTCTGTAGTGCCAACAATCTTCTTTCTAATAGAAAGTTTTCTTCTGTACTCTTTTGCTTTAGAAGCATTTTTAATTTTTGCTATATTCTTTCTCATAACTCACCTATTATTTTTTAGCACCAGTCTTACCAGCTTTTCTAATAATTGTTTCATCAGAATACTTAATACCTTTACCTTTGTATGGCTCTGGTTTTCTGAATGATCTAATTTTAGCAGCTGCAAAACCAACTAGTTCTTTATTACATCCTGACAACTCGATTACATTCTTAGTAACCTTCGCATCAACACCTTCAGGTAGTTCATAATCGATTGGGTGAGAGTAACCAAGGTTAAGTACTAAGTTTCTACCTTTTACAGCAGCTTTATAACCGACGCCATTAAACTCAAGATTTTTTGTAAATCCTGTAGTTACACCAACCATCATATTATTAACTAAAGTTCTAGTTAAACCCCAAAGAGCTCTATTCTTATTAGAAGCATCTACTGGCTTAACAATTAAATTCTTATCTTCTTCGCCAACAGTAACACCTTCATGATGAGTAAATGTTAATGCACCTTTTGGGCCTTTAACATCAATCTTTCTATCACTAATTGTTACGTTAACTTTTTCTGGAACCGCAATCGGTTGTTTTCCAATTCTTGACATTGTTAACTCCTACCAAACATTACAAAGAACTTCTCCACCTAACTTCATAGCTTTCGCTTTTCTAGATGAAACAATTCCCGCTGAAGTAGATACAATCGAAACACCAAGTCCACTTAGAACTCTTGGCATATCTCTATATCCTTTATAAATTCTTAACCCAGGCTTAGATACTCTTTTAATACCTACGATAGCGTTTTCTTTAATACCAATTCTTAACGATAAAGTATTATCTTTTGCTACGATTTTAAAGTTCTTAATGAAACCTTCTTCCTTAAGTACTTTGGCGATATTAGCTTTTTCTTTACTTGCTGGAATATCTACTTTTGTGTGCCCTGCGCTTGCACCATTTCTAATTCTTGTTAGCATATCTGCTATTGGATCGGTCATCATAATAAGTTTCTCCTACCAACTCGACTTTGTAACACCTGGGATTAAACCTTGGTGTGCTAATTGTCTTAATTGAATTCTAGAAAGTTGAAAATCTCTATAGTACCCACGAGGTCTACCAGTTACTTCACAACGGTTTCTAACTCTAATTCTACTTGTATCTCTTGGCATTCTTTGAAGCTTTTTCTGTAGAGCCATAAACTCTTCCATAGTTAGATTCTCATCTAAAAGCTTTGCTCTAAGTTCAGCTCTTTTAGCCTCACCCTTTGCAGCCATTTTTTTTCTTCTATTGTTTTTTGCTATTGCACTAACTTTCGCCATAATTATTTCCTTATTACTTTTCTCTAAAAGGCATTCCAAAAAATTTAAGTAAGTCTCTTCCCTCTTCGTTAGAACCTGCAGTTGTAACAAAAGAAATACCTAGACCACGAATTTTATCAATTTTGTCATAGTTAATTTCTGGGAAGATAATTTGCTCTTTCATACCTAAAGTATAGTTACCCTTACCGTCAAAAGCCTTTGGAGATAAACCTCTAAAGTCTTTTACTCTTGGAAGAGAAAAAGAGATTAATCTATCAAGGAATTCAAACATTGTTTTCCCTCTTAGAGTAACCGAAGCACCAAGTGCTTGACCTTCTCTTAACTTGAAAGATGCAATTGAGTTCTTAGCTCTAGCAACAACTGGCTTTTGACCAGCGATTAGACCTAAGTCATTCATAATACTATCTACAATCTTACCGTTAGTAACTGCGTCTCTTGTAACACAATTAAGAACGATCTTTTCTAATTTTGGAATCTGATGAACGTTTTTATAACTATATTTATCCATCATTTTTTTTGTAATCTCTGCTTTATACAGAGTACTCATTCTATTTTCCATGGATATCCTGCCTTATAATACAGAACCGCATTTCGTAGCGACTCTGATTTTTTTACCGTCTTTTTCTTCAATTCTTACTCTTGTCGCATTTCCAGTTTTTGGAGATACAACAGCAATGTTACTTAGGTTGATACCTTTTTCAACATCAGAGAAACCACCATTTGGATTTTCTTGAGTTGGCTTAACAGCTTTTTTCACAACATTAACACCACCAACTAAGGCAGTTTTTCTTTTAAAGTTGATACTCTGAACTGTACCTTTTTTACCTTTATCTTTACCTGCAATAACAATTACTTCGTCATTTACTTTTAACTTTTGCATAATCTTTACCTACTACTTAAAGTACCTCAGGAGCTAAAGAACAAATTTTTGTATAGTTTTTGTTTCTTAACTCTCTAGCTACAGGGCCAAAAATACGTGTTCCAACTGGGTCCTGACCTGCAGTACCAAGAAGAACAACACTGTTATTATCAAACTGAATATAAGAACCATCATCTCTTCTAATAGGATATTTAGTTCTAACTATTACAGCTTTTTTAACATCACCTTTCTTAATTTTTCCACCAGGAAGAGCTTGTTGAACCGCAACTACGATTATGTCTCCTAAACCTGCTGACATTCTTTTAGATCCACCAAGGACCTTTATACATTTTACAATCTTTGCACCTGAGTTATCTGCAACTTCAAGTTTACTTTGCATCTGTATCATTTCTAACTCCTAATTACCTGAGAACAATTCCCACTTCTTTAACTTAGAGTGTGGTCTTGACTCAATAATTGTTACAACATCACCAGTCTTTGCAGTATTTTTTTCATCATGTGCATGATACTTCTTAGAAGTTGTCACGAATTTACTGTAAATAGGGTGTTTGAAACGTCTTTCTACTTTTACAACAATTGTATTATTTGCTTTATCGCTAACAACTGTTCCCTTTAATGTTCTTTTAACTAAAGTCTGTGCGCTCATAATTATTTACTCGCTTCTTTTGTGTTTAAAACTGTAAGCAATCTAGCAATGTTTCTTTTAAGAGTTTTAAGTAAGTGTGGTTTTTCAACACTAGTAGTATTCTTTTGAAGATTTAACTCAAAAAGTTCCTTTCTATACTCACTTATTTTTTGCTTGATAGCTGAGCTGTCTAATTTGTTTACTTCACTCATTTTTAACATAAGTTACCTCAATATAAATTGTCCGCCGTATATATACTATTCAGCGCAATCTTTCTACTGTTCTTTTGTAATAATTTTTGTTTTTAGTGGCAGCTTATATCTTGCTAAGTTTAGGGCTTGTTTTGCTAACTCACCTTCAACTCCACCAACTTCAAATAAAACTCTTCCTGGCTTAATAACTGCAACCCACTTGTCCGGAGAACCTTTACCTTTCCCCATACGAACCTCAGCCGGCTTACTAGTTAATGACTTATGAGGAAAAATCTTAATCCAGATATCCCCAGCTCTCTTTGTTTTTCTAGAAATACAAATACGAGCAGCCTCAATTTGTCTATTTGTGATATATCCACACTCAGTAGCTTGAATACCGAACTCACCAAAAGTAATCGTATTACCACGATTGGCCTTTCCTTTCATTCTACCTTTTTGCTGTTTTCTCCACTTTACTCTTTTTGGACTTAACATTTTATACCTCAACTAATTGCTGTAAATTCAACAATTTACAGCATTCTATTATTCACTTGTGTTTGAGAAGCTATTTAGTACAAATAATTTTGCAGTATGTAAACACTACATTCAATTATTTGTAAATTTCACCTTTATAAACCCAAACCTTAACACCAATTTTACCGTACTGAGTTAGAGCTTCAGCAGTTTCATAGTCAATATCAGCTCTAAGAGTATGAAGAGGTACTTTTCTTTCAGAGTATCCTTCACTTCTTGCCATCTCTGCACCACCTAAACGGCCAGAACACTTAACTTTGATACCTTTAACACCTGATCTAAATGCAGAAGTCATAACTTTCTTCATCGCTCTTCTGAATGCAACTCTTTTTTCAAGTTGTTGAGCAATGTTTTCAGCAATTAACTTAGCTTCAGCGTCTGGTCTCTTTACTTCAGCAATATTGAAGAAAAGTGTACCTTTAGCAATCTTTTTAAGATCATTTCTAATCTTATCGATTCCAGCACCTTTCTTACCAATAGCTACACCTGGTTTAGCAGAGTAAACTGTTACTTTAACTTGGTCAGAAGTTCTAGTGATCTCAGTTCTTGCGATAGCTGCGTTCCCTAAATTCTTCTTGATATACTCACGGATCTTAAGATCTTCTTGAAGAGTATTCCCGTAATTGTTTTTAGCATACCAGTTTGAGTGCCAACCCTTGATATAACCTAATCTAAAACCATATGGATGTACTTTTTGTCCCATTACTAATCCCTTATGCTTCTTTTAAAGCAACTGTTACGTAACTTGTTCTTTTGTTAATTCTAAAAGCTCTACCCTGTGCACGTGGTTGAATACGTTTAAGAGTTTTACCTTCGTCAACCATAATTGTATCGATAACTAAGTTGTCTAAATCATACTTATCGCTTTCAGAGGCAATTTGAAGCCCACTGTTTAAAAGCTTAGTTAGCATGATTGCAATTTCTTTCTTGTCGTTAAAACGAAGAATTCTTAGTGCATCTTCTACTTTTTTTCTTCTAATAAGGTCAGCAACTTGTCTAACTTTACTAGCAGATTTGCCTACGCTATTGTTTTTTACAGTTATCATTTCAACCTACCTATCTTTTAGACTTTTTATCAGCACCATGGCCGTAGTAAGTTCTAGTTAAAGCAAATTCACCAAGTTTGTGACCAACCATATTGTCAGTTACAAATACTGGAATGAATTTCTTACCGTTATGTACAGCAAAAGTTAAACCGATGAACTCAGGGAAGATCGTAGATCTTCTTGACCAAGTCTTGATAACTTTATTTGCTTTTCCTTCCTTTTTCGCTTCATCCACTTTTTTAAGAAGTGAATAGTCTGCGTAAGGTCCTTTTTTAAGTGATCTAGCCATTTATATACTCCTAAACTACTTTCTTCTCTTAACGATGAATTTGTTAGTTCTTTTGTTCTTTCTAGTTTTAGCACCTTTAGTTGGTTTCCCCCAAGGAGTTACCGGATGTCTACCACCAGAAGTTCTACCTTCACCACCACCATGCGGGTGATCTACCGGGTTCATAACAACACCACGAACTTTAGGTCTTCTTCCTCTAAGTCTATTCTTACCAGCTTTACCGATAACAATTTGCTCATGCTCTAGATTTCCAACTTGTCCGATTGTTGCACGACAATTGCTTTTTACTTTTCTCATCTCGCCAGATGGTAATCTAAGAAGAGCTTCCTTACCTTCTTTACCCATTAACTGAGCATAAGAACCTGCAGATCTAGCTAATTGTCCACCACTTCTTGGATGCAACTCAACGTTGTGAACCAAAGTACCAACAGGAATATCCTTAAGTAACTTAGAGTTACCAACCTTAATATCTGCTGAATCAGAAGCGATAACAGTATCACCTTGTTTTAATCCGTGTGGAGCAAGAATATAAGTTTTCTCACCGTCAGCGTAACAGATCAATGCAATATTACATGTTCTGTTTGGATCGTATTCAATAGACTTAACAGTTGCTGGGATATCAGCTTTTTGTCTTTTAAAATCTATAATTCTGTATTTTTGCTTAGTACCGCCACCACGTCTTCTCGATGTGATTCTACCGTGCGCATTTCTACCAGCCGTTTTCTTCTTCGTAGCTAATAGAGACTTTTCGGGTGTCGCACCTTTAGTAAGATCATCGCTGTTCATAACAGCCATTTTTCTTAAAGATGGAGTAGTCGGCTTAAATTTTTTAATACCCATAATTTCCTCTACTTATTTATTAAATACCTTTAAATAATTCTAACTTTTGTCCTTCAGCGATTTGAACATAAGCCTTCTTCCAATTAGAAGTCTTGTTGTATCCCTTTCCAGCTTTTTTTACTTTACCTGGAAGAACAGCAGTTTTTACATTTACAACTTTTACGTCGAACATTTTTTCTACAGCGTCTTTAATCTGATACTTGTTTGCCTTAGGTTGAACCTTAAATACATATCTATTTGCATTTTCAGTAACAATAGAAGACTTCTCAGTTAAAAGCGGCTTAATTAATACTTGTTCAATTTGCATAATTACACCAACCTGCTAAGTAATTTTTCTAATGCTTCTTTCTCTATAACTAAGTTTTCAAATTTAACTGCTTCATAAACAGAAAAACCTTCAACGGCCATAGCTTTAGCATTTCTAATATTTCTAGTAGCGAAAATCGCCTTAGAATCCTTATTTGCTGTAACAATTAAACCAGGAAGAAGATTTCTTTCGTTTAATGCCGCAAACATTTCTTTTGTCTTACCGTTTGTTTCTAATGACTCAATAACAGTTAACTTACCCGCTTGAAGTTTATCAGCAAGTACAGACTGAAGAGCTTTGTTCATCATCTTCTTGTTAACTTTTTGAGTATAGTCTCTTGGGGTTGGACCAAAAGCGGTACCACCGCCAACCATTAAAGATGATCTTGTAGAACCTTGTCTTGCTCTACCAGTTCCCTTTTGCTTAAATGGCTTAGCTCCACCACCTCTTTTCTCACCTCTAGTTTTTGTTTTATGTGTACCTTGTCTTCTAGAAGCCAAAGTTGCTTTAACTATTTGGTGAACAGCTGAAACGCTAATTACATCTGCATCAAGAGCTACGTTAGTATTTAGAGCAGCAGACTTTTCAAATTTACTATTTAATACAGTTATTTCTGACATGTCCTACCCCTATTTCTTTACCGCTTTCGCGATTTTAACAAAACCATTCTTAGAACCTGGAACTGAACCTTTTATTAGCAAGTAACCTTGCTCTTCATTCAATTCAACAATCTGAAGATTTTGAATAGTTTTAGTAACAACACCCATATGACCTGGCATTTTTTTGTTTTTCCAAACTTTACCTGGAGTTGCTCTGTTACCGATAGAACCTGTAGTTCTATGGAATTTATGTCCGTGAGATGCCGGTCCACCTGCGAAGTTATATTTTTTCATAACACCCGCAAAACCTTTACCTTTAGAAGTTCCTGTTACGTCAACCCAAGTTGATGCAGCAAAATTTTCTAACGACACTTCTTTTCCTAAATTTTCCTCTAACACTTCTTCAGACTTAAATTCTGCGAACTTAGTTAAGTGATTAGTGATACCAGCTTTCTTCAACTGACCCTTAACAGGAGTTGAAACAAGCTTTTCACGCTTTTCACCATAACCAACTTGGTATGCAGAATAACCATCTTTTTCTTGTGTTTTTACTTGAGAAATGAAATTTGGGATAAGTTTAATTACTGTTACCGGAACATGATTTCCAGCCTCATCAAAAATTCTTGTCATACCTGCTTTCACACCGAAAACAGAAGGCAAGCTTACCTTTGCTTCTGACATTTTTCCTCCACAGCATCACCCCTTGCTGGGGATGCATTCATGGTTAATATTTATTAACTACAATCTTAATTTAAAGATTGGTACTTATACTAATATTTGATCTCTACGTCAACACCAGCTGATAAATCAAGCTTCATTAAGCTATCTACAGTTTGTTGTGTCGGGTCGATGATATCAACTAATCTTTTGTGAGTTCTCATTTCGAATTGCTCACGTGCTTTTTTATTTACATGTACAGATCTAAGAACTGTATATTTATTGATTTCTGTAGGTAGTGGAATTGGTCCCGCTACTCTAGCTCCAGTGTTCTTTGCTGTTTGAACAATCTCTTGCACAGACGCATCTAGAATATTGAAGTCATAAGCTCTAAGCTTAATTCTTAATCTATTCGCTTTCATTCTATCTCCATAAAATTTTAAATGAAGTCCTAGATATTGCATGGAATAAAATATGTCAACTTTATTCCATGCAAATTTTAGGTTTTTTTTATTTATTCAGTAATTTCAACAACAGTTCCGGCACCAATTGTTCTACCACCCTCACGGATTGCAAAACGAAGACCTTTTTCCATTGCGATTGGAGTAATTAACTCAACGTCAAAACCAGTGTTATCACCAGGCATGATCATCTCAGTTCCCTCTGGAAGAGTGATCGCTCCAGTAACGTCTGTAGTTCTGAAATAAAATTGTGGTCTATAACCTTTAAAGATTGGAGTATGTCTACCACCCTCTTCTTTGTTAAGGATATAAACTTCACATTTAAATTTAGAGTGAGGAGTAACTGTTCCTGGCTTAATGATACATTGTCCACGTTCAATTTCTTCTCTTTTGATACCTCTTAAAAGGATACCTACGTTATCACCAGCCCTACCTTCATCAAGAAGTTTTCTGAACATCTCAACACCAGTAACTGTAGTTTTTGCAGCTTCTTTAATCCCGATGATTTCAACTTCTTCACCAACTTTAACGATCCCTCTTTCAACTCTACCAGTACAAACTGTACCACGACCTGAAATTGAGAAAACGTCCTCAACTGGCATTAAGAAATCTTTATCGATATCTCTTGCAGGAGTTGGGATGTACTCATCAACTTTTGCCATAAGCTCAAGAACTTTTTCTTTACCGATATTGTCATCTCTACCTTCAACAGCAGCTAAAGCTGAACCAGCAACGATAGGAATATCATCACCAGGGAAGTCATAAGAAGATAATAATTCTCTTACTTCCATATCAACTAATTCTAATAGTTCTTCATCATCTACTTGATCTACTTTATTTAAAAATACAACAAGTGCTGGTACACCAACTTGACGAGAAAGAAGGATATGCTCTCTAGTTTGAGGCATTGGTCCATCTGCTGCAGAACATACTAAAATTGCTCCATCCATTTGTGCAGCACCAGTAATCATGTTCTTTACATAATCGGCGTGACCTGGACAATCTACGTGAGCATAGTGTCTGTTAGCTGTCTGATACTCAATATGAGATGTATTGATTGTAATCCCTCTAGCTTTTTCTTCTGGAGCTGAATCGATTTCGTCAAATTTCTTTGCTTCTTCACCGTTTACTTCAGCAAGAACTCTAGAGATTGCAGCAGTTAATGTTGTTTTCCCGTGATCTACGTGACCGATAGTACCAATGTTTACATGTGGTTTTGAACGGTCAAATTTTTCCTTAGCCATTTTAATTCCCCTTTAATTAAATATAGATTCCGCGTTTTTCTAAAACTTTTTTT
>Ga0247605_1000051_pt1 | contig 13294 bp, 14 predicted proteins | sample 91RmetaT_FD_186074 | JGI IMG/M metagenome (GOLD analysis project Ga0247605, IMG submission 186074) | Metatranscriptome of seawater microbial communities from Monterey Bay, California, United States - 91R (Metagenome Metatranscriptome) | ecosystem: Environmental > Aquatic > Marine > Coastal... | reverse complement strand
GTAAACGTGGCGCCAGGTCAGTTATGGCCTCAGGTGCGTGCCTTTCTTGTCAGCAGCGGTATCGATGTCTCTAGCGTGGACGCAACCGGCGGTCTGATCGATACAAACTTTGTATTACTGAAGGACCGAGAGCTCGAATCTCGTTTTCGATTCCGCGTGGACTCGGGCGTTCAGCGCAATACGTCCGAGTTGCACATTTTGCAGCAAAATCAGGCGAAGGATATCGACCTAACATCTTGGCCCGAAAATTCGGACGACGACGATCTCGAACAAAAAATGCTTCGCAACATTGCACAGTTTATTGCCAACAATGCGGAGTCAGCGCCCGTTTCGATGATGGCGGGACAGGCGATGACGGGGGCGGGACGCATTTCGCTCGAAGAATCGTCTGCCGGGACGCGGTTGAGGCTGGCGCTCCCATTCAATCGCGCTTGGGCGGCAACAGAAAAAGGTTTCGCTGATGCGGGCTTTAGAGTCGATGACAAAAATCGAAGTGCAGGACTGTTTTATGTGACTTACCTCGGGCCTGACGGTGAGGACGGCGAGAGCTGGTTTGGATGGCTTTGGGGTGGCGGTGACAGCGATGATCCGCTCATTGGACGTGAGTTTCAGGTCATGTTGAGTACCCAAGAGCGCAAACTGATTTACATCGACGTGCTCGATGCGCAAGGTCAACCCATCGATCAAATTGAGCAACAGGGATTGCTCATCCTCCTGCAGGGCAATATTACGTAATGTTGCGCCTTGCTTCGCTGGGCTCCGGCAGTAAAGGCAATGCAACACTTGTCGCTTCGCAAGATACTGTAGTGCTGATCGACTGCGGTTTTGGCGTGCGCGAAATGATGGCTCGCCTACCGCGATTGGGGTTGGAGGTAACGGACATCGATGCGGTGTTGGTTACGCATGAACATTCCGACCATATCGCAGGCGTTTCCGCAGTGGCGAAGGCTGCATCCGCACCCATTTATGCGACACACGGTACCCGACAGTCAGGCAAGTTGGATTCAGCTCGTTCAGTGGTCGAAATTGAGAGCGACTCGCGCTTTGCGGTGGGTGATATTGAAGTAAGTGCGGTTACGGTTCCGCACGATGCCAGACAACCCGTGCAATACCGCTTTTTTCATAACGGAGTGGCGGTGGGTGTACTCACCGATCTTGGTTGTGTTTCAGCGCACGTCCAAAAGGCTTTCTCAGGTTGCGACATGCTTTTGCTAGAGTTTAACCACGACCTGGACATGCTCAGGCGCGGACCTTATCCAGCAACCTTAAAGCGTCGCGTCGCAGGCGATTACGGGCATTTAAATAATGATCAAGCGATGACAATGCTGACGTCTATGACTTCAGGCACACCAAATATTGTGGTCGCTGGACACATCTCCGAGCAAAATAACTCTCTTGAGGCGGTGTCAGAGCGACTTGGAGTCTGGTCAAAAGCGTCTCAGACTCAGGTAATTTACGCCACACAGAGTCAGGGTTTTGACTGGATTTCGTCAGATACTGCACCGCTTTCGGTTAACGTCGCCTGAGGCGGACTGCGTTTCCACCGCCTATTACTCCACAAGTAACTCTCAGGTTCGCCGCGAATCGTTTCCTCGGCGAGTTCCACGTAACGCTCGATCAGCGCTTCTTGCGATAAAGTGCCGGGTTCTCGGCAGATTTCAATGAGCTCTACCTCGTAATAACCCCGATTAAGACGTTTTCCGCGGACAAAATAGACGGGATATTGCGTAATATTAGCCAGCGTCGCTGGACCGAGAAAGAAGCCCGCGGGCTGATTCATGAACTGTGTCCAGTGAGCGGTTTCTCGTTTGCCCGGTGCTTGGTCGGCCAGCAGGGCGAGGACACGAGGTTTACGCCGATTACGCAAGACATGACGACCCATCGCTTTCATTGTGACAAGTGTTGCGCCCCAGCGGCCGCGTGACTCCAGCGCAAATCTGTCAGCACCTTTGTCGTGCAGCGGTTTATAGACACCGTCAAGCGGCGCGGAGGCGGCAATGCTTGCTCGCTGCATCAGCCACTCCCAATTTCCGTGATGTATTGACAACAAAATGCCGGGCTTGGGTGTTGTTTCTGAAGAAGCCTGCAGCGGCTCCCAGCCAACCAGTTTCATGCGCTCTTCTAATTCGGCCTTGGGGATGCGCCAGCCATAGAGTGACTCGATGGCGACTTCAGCGAATTGTTTGTAAAACCGTCTGCGCGTTTCGAGATACCACTCATCGGTCTCACCGGGAAAGGCAGCCCGCAAATTACGGTCAACGGTCTTTACCCGATATTTGATAACCGATTGAGTAAGCCAGGCAATCACCGTTGATAGATGGTAGGCGTAAGCGAGCGGCAGCGCAGCAATAGTGCGGTATAGCCAGTAAGTCATGACTGGCAGTGCTCTGGCAGCGTGATTTGGATCGCCGACGAAAAGTTGGCAACACCCTTACATTGGAGAGCTGGATTGTCGGCCAAGTTAATTCGCTGTACCCGAGGAAGCGATGTCAAGGGGACGCTGTCGATCACATTATTACCGTCAAGCTGTACCTCGATGAGCTCCGTCATAACTGACAGTTCTACAAGATTTCGAATCGCATTATCGGAGAGCTTTAGGCGCCGTAGCTTTTCGAATTGGGAGAGGCCGAGCAATGAGCTAATCCCGGCATCTGAGCAGTTCAAAATCTCTAAACCATCGGCCGTGTATATCTCGAAATCTTCAATGGCTTGCTCGATACAGTTGGCCAAGGCTTTGTCGCCGACGCGATATTCGGTAAAGAGTCTTTGCGGTGAGTAGACGGGACGATTATTGAAGGTTACGTCGTATTTATCCATATTTTTGCAGGCTGTGAGGCCCATGAAAACGACGCTTGCTGCCATAAACTTAGTGGTAACGTTTTTCGTTCGCCTACCGGGCGGCCGCTTTTTAAATAAATGAGTAAACATGACGAAATCCAGTGTCTGAGTCAGTATGATGCCAGTGCAGGCAGTGAAGTTCGAGAACGAATCTCGACGTGCTTATGGGGTTTCGTGAGCGTGTAAGGGTGACACAGTGGCACTAGAACAGCTTGAGGCAACATTACAGAAACAATGGCGATTGGGTCAAAGTCTTGTTTTGTGCTGGGCCTATGACCCAAGTGGTTTGTTAACCCTTGTTGTCCCTCACTATTTTTTGGGTAACTTCACTGCGCCTGAAGAACACGTATCAGATCCTTTAGCAAATGAGGCGTTTGTAAGGGATCTCTTGTCAGGCTCTCGGCATAAAGGGCACAAAGAGATCTTTGAAATCGCGGCGCGTCTGGGCGTTGCACCGAGTTTCATCAAGTTGGATCTCGCGCCTGCTGACGATGAGGCGACAATTTTAGCCATCGATGAGCTCGTGAAGCGCTATAGCGTCGCTCATGTTGAAGAGCGTGCTGTGGCGCTCTTCGATATTGTAGATTTTTCTTTATTTCGACCCTTCGAGCAGGCGAGCCAGCTTAATAGCTTGTCCTACTCAATGAACTCGGCCTATTCAAAACTGAAGCGCGAGGGTGTTGAAGTAAACTTTGCACGGACCACGACAGGGGATGGTTACTATGTCTGGAATCGGGATTTGGGGGCCTTTCCCAATGTTGACTTACTTACCTTCTTCTTGCTCGTACTGATTGACAATGCGGTTGCGAGAGAAAAATCGCAGGCGGGTACCGTTCCGGTTCTTCGCTCGGCCTTTCACTTGGGGAGTCACTATGAACTGTCTCAAGCCGAGGGAATAAACCCGACTGTCTTCAGCTACATCGTTGGTGATGTGACGATACGATTGGCCAGACTGATTGAGCAGGTACCGCCTTGTGGCATTCACTTCGGACAATTCTCCTCCTGTTTACCTGAGTCCGATGCGTTAAAAACAACGTCTGATTTTTTGAATTACGCACGCGATGAGTTGCTGAGTATGTCGGGCCTTCAAATTGGAGAGCGGCAGTTATCAGCCATGGATTTTGAGGACTGGTCAGCGGGCGAGCCCCATGCTCGTGCGATTGAATTTAACGATAAACACGGGCTTCGTCAGCAGGTACTGTCGGTCGGATTTAAAGCAGTTTTGGGTGATGTTCCACTCGAGCTTGGTGTTCGAAATCGATGATGGCATGTGAGGTTATCCCTGCCTCTAGATCAGCGGAGCAGGCGGCAAAAAGTGTAGCGAATGAACTTGGACTGCCAATTGTGAGTTCCTACGCTGATGCCGTGGCCCCAGTTGCGTTAGTGGTGGACACTCATGAAGTTTGGTTACAAGCCCTGGAGAAACCCCGTCCTGGTCGGGTTACGATCGACTTCTCATCGCCTGACATGCTTTACCGTCGTAAATCGGGGCATAACGAACCCCTTGGGCGTGCTGTTGGGGTCAAGAAAGATCTGAAGCCGAGGGTTTTTGATGCGACAGCAGGGTTAGGTCGAGATGCCTTTGTACTCGCTGACTTGGGTTGCACCATCGAGCTTTCGGAGGCATCACCGATTCTGTTTTTTTTGCTGACGCATGCAAAGCAAACCGCGCTGATGAGTGCCCAGACCAAAGTTGTGGATGCTGCCCAGCGGATGACGATCAGTCGCGGGGACAGTGCGCAGCGCTCCCTCGCGGGATTCGATGTGATTTATCTCGATCCTATGTTCCCCGACCGAAGTAAATCAGCTGCAGTCAAAAAAGACCTCGCGACGGTTCAGGCTCTTCTTGAAAACGATGCGACCGGCGAGCAGGGGGCAGCACTGCTGGATTGGGCAATGTCGCAACCCGTTGGGCGCGTAGTGATAAAGCGACCCGCAAAGTCGCCTTATTTGGGAGGCATTAAACCCTCCCATGCAATTTCCGGTAAAACGGTGAGATTTGATGTGTTGGTGCGGCCTAATGCCAGGGGAGAGTTGTGAGAACGTCATTGCTACTGTTGGATTACTTGCCGACGCCTGAGCTGAAAAAACAGCACACCGTGACCTACGTGGGTTTGGCGTTGGGGGACTACGACGACCTTGCCGACAGCGTGATTGCGGTCGACTTGGCTACGGTTCAAGGGCAGGCTCGCGTGATGGATTGGCTCCGCCAGAACACGGTCCCGAGCCGCGTGAAGTGCCGTTTAAACAGTCCGGACTTTGAGGGTGCCGCCTCGGAATTCTTACAAGCTAAGGTTGTTGGCGTGACCCGAATACTCGAAGCAACCCTTATGTTAAGTGCGTCGATTCACTGGGAGTTTATCATCGACGCAGAGGCCGATATTTGGTCAAAATCCTGTGAGGCGTACTTTAGGACGCTCGCTGAGGGTCTCTCTACAGAACTACCACAGGCCAAAATCACTTTCGTATAACGTTCGGCGGTCTCGCTTCTGCTTTACGTTAGCATCCGGGTGAGTATGCCCTCGTAGATAGCGGCTAATTTTGGGATGTCGGATATCAGTACGTGTTCATTACGCTGATGTATCGACGCATTGATAACGCCGAGCTCAATGATCTGCCCGCCCATTTTTGCAATAAATCGCCCGTCAGATGTTCCGCCACCGGTACTTAGCGTCGTATCGACGCCTGTGACTTCCAAAATGCTCTGCGTCGCTGCATCCACAAGATCGCCTGGTTCAGTCAAAAAAGGATTGCCGCTTAACTGCCAAGAGATATCATAATCAACACCACTTTCATCCAACAAATCCTCGCACTTCTTCTTGATACCGTCGGCGGTGATTTCCGTCGAGAACCGCAGATTGAAAACAGCGTTTAACTCACCGGGAATCACATTCGTGGCACCTGTCCCTGACTGAATATTGGAAAACTGGAGCTGTGTAGGGTCAAAAAAAGCATTGCCTTGATCCCACTGCAATGCGCTGAGTTGTTTCAACACGTCAAAGGCTTTGTGCATAGGGTTATCGGCAAGGTGCGGATAGGCCACGTGGCCCTGTTTGCCTTTTATCGTAAGTGTTGCGTTGATGGAGCCTCGGCGACCGTTCTTTATGATATCGCCGAGCTGCGATGTGCTAGAAGGTTCGCCAACGACGCACCAATCGATGGTTTCCTCTCGTGCCATCAGCGTGTCAACGACATGCCGAGTGCCGTGAACCGCCGGACCCTCCTCGTCAGCGGTAATCAGAAAGCCTATGCGTCCCTTGTGGTTTGGGTGCTTTCCAACAAAGGACTCTGTTGCAACAATCATGGCGGCGAGACTCGACTTCATGTCTGCCGCACCTCGTCCGAATAAAAAACCCTCTCGCTCTGTTGGCACAAACGGATCGCTATCCCAATACTCTAGGGGTCCCGGTGGCACCACATCGGTATGCCCCGCAAATACGAGGAGTGGGCCCTCATTGCCGCGCGTTGCCCACAGGTTAGGGACTTCCTCGGCTTGTAAGCTCTCACAAGTGAACCCAATATTGGCGAGTCGCTCTGCCATGAGCGGCTGGCACCCGTCGTCGGCGGGCGTCACTGATTGTTTTTCAATCAGTTCTCTAGTGAGAGCAATGGCGTCGTTGTGCGAATCAGTTGTTTGCATGAAGGCTTTCGTTGAGTTCTATGGCGGTCTTGTTCGTAAGGCATTCTACAGCCCCCGACTGAGAATTACGGCGAAAGAGTAAGTCTGAGCGGTTAGCCAGATGCCGCGCTGCAATGGTTTCAATGGTATTTCGTTGATCGTCGAGCACGTTTACTTTTGTTCCTGCCGTTACAAATAGCCCCGCCTCGATGGTACAGCGATCACCCAGTGGGATGCCCAAGCCTGCGTTGGCGCCAATTAAGCACTCCTCACCAACGGAGATGATGATGTTGCCGCCACCAGACAACGTCCCCATGGTAGAGCATCCACCGCCCAGGTCGGATCCTTTACCCACCATGACTCCGGCCGATATGCGGCCCTCAACCATCCCGGGACCTTCGGTACCCGCATTGAAATTGATGAAACCCTCATGCATTACCGTTGTACCTGCACCAAGGTGAGCACCCAGCCGGACTCGGGCGCTATGCGCGATGCGAACACCTGCCGGCACCACGTAGTTTGTCATTTTTGGGAATTTATCAACGCTTGCGACCTCTAGTACGCAACCCTTGAGCCTCGCAGTAAGCTGACGATCTGCCAGTTCATTTAAATCAACGGGGCCCTCATCCGTCCATGCCACATTGGGAAGGAGCGGAAAAATACCCGACAAGTCTGTGCCATGCGGCTTAACCAGCCGGTGCGAAAGAAGGTGTAGCTTTAGGTAGGCGTCACCCACCGTCTCAGGTGCTGAGTTGTCATTCAATGATGACGCAACTATCCGGCGTCCGCTCTCACGGAGTCGTTCGGCGAGGGCTGCTAACGCCTCATCACCAGCAGCTCTGCAGTCGGTGACGACTGAACTGAGCGATGCATCGTCGAGCGTGCCTGAGACACCGTGGAGGGCATCGGCTAATCCGCCTGAGATATTTGCTCTGGGTGCGGGGAAGAAAACATCGAGTATGTCGCCATTTGCATTTTCTGACGCAACGCCAAGACCAAAGGCGTGGAGGGTGCGAGACATTGAGTATGTGCTCCTAAGATAGGTTTGAATAAATGAGGTTTACGAGAAATAGGCAGCGTAGGCGTCTGCCTTGAAACCGACGTCCAGTACTTCGTTGTGCTCTAGTACGGGTCGCTTAATAAGCGTTGGATTAGCAAGTAATACCGAAACGGTGTCACCTGTTTGTGCTTCTAACCGCTCGCCCTCTGACATGTTCTTCCACGTTGTACTGCGCTTGTTAACCATTTTTTCGGCGCCCAATGCAGTAACCCAGTGGCTAATGTGAGATGCGTCGGGCGTGTTTTCACGTACGTCCACAAAGTCGTATTCAATATTTTTCGCTTCGAGCCACTTTCTCGCTTTCTTTACGCTGTCGCAATTGGGAATGCCGTAGATGGTAGTCATTTTTGAGGGTTTCTCTCTTGGGGAAAGTTACGGTTTGTTGACGCGTTTGGGATGTTTTCTTGTCGGATAGCACGTCGTGCAAATTTCGCAAACGCGGCCATCACAGCCACGCGCCGAGCAAAATTCTCGGCCATAAAAAATGATCTGGAGATGCAGATCATTCCAGCGGCTCTTTTTGAACACCCGCTTTAAATCGCGCTCCGTCTCGTTCACATTTCGACCGCGGCTCAAGCCCCATCTTTGTGCTAGTCGGTGAATATGCGTGTCTACGGGGAAGCTGGGGACACCGAAGGACTGTGCCATCACTACGCTCGCCGTTTTATGTCCTACCCCCGGCAATCGTTCGAGGCTTTCGAAGTCCTGCGGTACTTCGCCGCCATGGTCATTGATGAGGATCTCACTTAAGCCGCGAATGGCTTTTGATTTTTGCGGAGACAGACCGCAGGGCTTGATGATTTCACGAATAGTCTCAACGCTTTCTTTCGCCATATCAAAGGGGTTGTCGGCCAACGCAAACAGCGCCGGTGTAACCAAATTGACTCGCTCGTCTGTGCACTGTGCGCTCAGTAACACGGCGACGAGGAGGGTGTAGGGGTCTGAATGATCGAGGGGAACGGGTGGGTTGGGGTAAAGCTCTTGTAACCGCTTGTCGATAAAGGCAACCCGTTCTTGTTTTAGCATATTGGCTGACATTGTCTTCTTGCCTTATCCCTGCTCAAGCCAATGGCATATGCGATCTGCCGCCTCAAGCGTTTCCGCCAGGGTAGCCACAAGCGCCATGCGAATATGGTCGGAGCCCGGGTTTATCCCGTTTACTGATCGGCCAAGAAAACTCCCCGGTAGAACGGCAACATTCGTGTGGCTGAGTAAGTCTCGCGCAAATGTGGTGTCGGATATGGGTGTCTTCGGCCATAAATAAAATCCTGCCTCGGGAATGCTGACCGGTAAAACCGACGAAAGCCGATCGGTGACAGCGTCAAACTTCGCGCGATAAAGGGCACGATTTTTAACAACATGGTCCTCGTCAGACCATGCGGCGGTACTGGCCAATTGGTGATGTAACGGCATCGCGCACCCGTGATAGGTGCGGTAGCGCTTGAACTGCGCGATGAGCTCAGCATCGCCCGCGACAAATCCTGATCGCAATCCGGGCAAGTTCGATCGCTTAGATAGGCTATGAAAGGCGAGGCATTGCTTAAACGCGACGTTCCCGTAAGTACTCGCTGCTTCAAGGAGCCCAACGGGTGGACGCTCCTCGTCATAATAGAGTTCGCTGTAACACTCGTCACTAATCAGAATGACGTTATGCTCGAGGGCTTTCTCAATGAGAAAATGGAGTTCGGCCTCGGGAATGACAGCGCCGGAGGGGTTTCCCGGCGTGCAAATGAAGAGCATTTCACAGCGCTCCCAATCGTCGTCAGACAGTATGCTGTAGTCGGCGAGGTGACCTGTGGCGTCGGTTGCAGGAACAAGCAGGGGCTCAACATTAGCAAGCAATGCTGCGCCCTCGTAGATCTGGTAAAACGGGTTGGGTATCACAACTCCACCCCTGCGATCCGGTGTCACAAGCGCCTGTGTTATGGCAAATAAACCCTCGCGAGTCCCGTTGACCGGGAGCACTTCGGCTGCTGGGTCGATTGCACGTGTTTTAAATCGGGAAGCGACCCAGCGCGCAATGCTCTCTAGAAGCTCACCTTGTCCGACAATAGTGGGGTACTTTGCGACTTCTTCAATAGAGGCGAGTAAGGCCTCCAGTACGTGTGCCGGCGGCTGGTGTTTTGGCTCTCCTATTGTCAGCGCAATTCGCTCTAGCGGGGGCAGCTCTGCGCTCGCGGTCAACTGTGCAAGCTTCTCAAACGGATAAGGGTGAAGTGTACTAAGGCCCGGATTCATGCGGCTAACCCTGTGTCCAAAGCCGTACATACCTGCTCTCGCAAGCGCTCACACACAGCGTCATCGGCAAGGCGATCACCTTGTTGTGTGGTGAGGAAAAACACATCTTCAACACGCTCTCCAAGGGTTTGAATTTTTGCCCCCTGAATACTAATGTTGTTGTCAGCCATGATTTGACCAACCCGTGCCAGAAGACCGGGTCTATCGGGTGAACTCAGCTCCATAATCGTAAGATTTCGATTGCTGTCCTCTATAAACGTCACTTCAGTGGGTGACAGAAAAGAGCGCAGTGTTCGATTTATGCGCTGATTGCTCTGGTTTAATGTCGACGTTGTCAGGGCAGCGATAATGGCGCGTTCGATCATGTTTAAGGTTTCAGGTGCGCTGTCAACTGGTGAGCCATCTGCCTTCAACACAAAAAACGTATCGAGCGTCGCACCATCGGTACCACTGTAAATGCGCGCATCGTTGATGCTCAGATCCAGAAGCTCAAGCGCCGAGCAGACTTTTGGAAATACATTTTCCGTGTCTTGAGTGTTCACAAAGATCTGAGTTGCATTGGCTATTAGCGATTCCGAGGACTGTTTGATCAATACCAATGGTTCGCCGCTGTCATCAAAGTCCGCAATGGCCTCAGTGTGCCAGGCGACATCCTCTGGGCGCTCGCGCAGAAAGTAATCATCACCCCGTGCGGCCCAAATTTCGTCAAGTTCGTCGTCGAGGAATCCCCTGAACTCGAGGAGGTGCGCCGCCGCCTTCTTGGTAGCACTAATGACATCCTCACGCGCAAGCGGATTTGTGAGGCCGCGCCGCAGCGCGCGTCGTGTTTCCGTGTAGAGGTGTCGTAGCAAAGAGCTTCGCCATGCATTCCAGAGCTCAGGGTTTGTCCCGTTAATGTCAGCAACGGTTAGCGTGAACAAATAATCAAGGCGCTCTTCGGTAGAGACATGTTCGGCAAAGCGCTGAATCTCCTCCGGATCGGAGATGTCTCGTTTTTGCGAAAAAGAGCTCATGAATAAATGGTTGCTCACCAGCCAGACGATTAATTCCGTATCGGGCTCGTCAAAAAAGTGCTGTTCACAGAAGGTGCGAGCATCGACCGCCCCTAGCTCGGAATGGTCTCCTCCTCGCCCTTTTCCAATGTCGTGAAATAAGGCTGCAACAAACAAGAGTGTTGGGTTTCTCAAGCGTTGGGCAATGCGTGTTGTGACGGGAAATGTATCGGTGTAGTCGGCGCGAAGAAATCTGCGGCAGTTGGCAATCACCTGCATGGTATGTGCATCGACCGTATAGGTATGAAACATATCGAATTGCATCTGCCCGATAATGGCGCCAAAGGCCGGCAGGTATCGGGCGAGTACGCCATGGCGCAGCATCCTTCGCAACTGCTTGGTCATATTGTGCGGCGCTGCAATGATGTCGCGAAATGCACGACGATTTACAGGATCCTGCTTAAAGTCATCATTAAGTAGCGGGGCGGAGGCCCGTAACAGTCGTGTCGTCTCTGGATCAATGCGTTTAATGCGACTATCACGCGCAATGACTGAAAAAACCCGCAGCAGATTGGAGGGGTTGGCTGAAAAAACAGCCTCATGGCGCGCGGAAATGCGCTCAATTCAAAATCTTCATCGATGATGACGGATGCGGACGCTTTGTTATGCAACAAGGTCTTTTGAAAGATATCGATCAGCAGCGCAGTGGTGTGTGACACAGCTTGCACGTTACGAAAATACGCCTGCATGAATTGTTCTACGGCGAGTTTGCCGTGATCCTCAAACCCCCATTGCTTGGCGAGCGTTTGTTGGTGCTCAAAAAGAAGGCGGTCTTCTTCTCGTCCTGTTTTGGCATGCAACGCAAAACGAACGCGGCTTAGCGCGTCATGCCCTTCGTTCAAAAGAGCGAGTTCTTCCTCCGTAAGGAATTCTCCAGTCGGAAGCTCATCAAGCCCAATCCCAAAATGGCGGCGGGCTATCCAGCCAATAACTTGAATATCGCGTAGACCCCCCGGGGACGATTTCACATTCGGTTCCAAGCTGTACCCGGTTAAGCCGAACTTTTCGTGACGAGCGCTCTGTTCTTCAATTTTTCCGTTAAAGAAGGAGGCAGTTGGCCAAACTTGCTCACTTTCTAATCGGTGAGTAATTTCGAGGAGTAAATCATTGCTGCCACTTAACAAGCGAGTCTCAAGCAACGTAGTCATGACAGTGATATCACTCGAGGCGAGCGAAATGCACTCATCGGGTGTCCGGACGCTGTGGCCTATTTTCAATCCTAAGTCCCACAGTGCGCTGATAAAGCCGGATAGTGCAGCCGTATCAGGGGCTCCCTCGCTTGCCACAATAATAAGGACATCTATGTCGGACTCGGGAAATAACTCCCCGCGACCATAGCCCCCTACAGCGGCTAATGTTGCGCCAGTCTCGTCGAGGTCGAAGTGGTACCAAAGTCGCTGAAGCGCGGAATCTACGGTTAGACACCGCGAACGCAATAACGGTGTGACCGATACGTCGGGCGAAAATTGACCTGCGAGCTCAATATTTCGGGCTTTGAGCTCACTTCTAAGTTCTGCGATTAATGCTGTCAGTAACGGTGTCGCCATAGGTTCGAGTGTCGTGTGTTCTCGTTTAGTACGGGTTGAAAACCAGATTAGAGCTTTTAGGTCGCAAGTGAACCAATGCTTGGGTTGCGGCTACCGCAATTACGACGTTGCCTATGCCTTCAAGATAGGCCTTAAAACGGAAATGTCTCGCTGGGTCTCTTCGTGAGTACTTCGCATCCATCATCAGTGACCGCTATCGTGTGCTCCCACTGAGCCGATAACCGGCCATCTCGTGTTGTTACAGTCCAGCCGTCTCGCGTGTTGAGTTTGGTGTGTCGTTTACCCGCGTTCACCATGGGTTCGACGGTAAACGTCATGCCTTTTTCTAACACAAGGCCTGTGCCGGCGCGCCCGTAGTGAAGTACTTGAGGTTCCTCGTGAAAAACCTTGCCAATTCCATGGCCGCAGTACTCCCTTACAACGGAGTAATACGAAGATTCGGCGTACTGTTGAATGACCTGTCCAATATCGCCTAAGCGCGCGCCAGGTCTGACCAGCGCCAGTCCTTTATAGAGACACTCTTGCGTAACACGCATTAGACGTTCCGCATGCGGCGCCACCTTACCGACGGGAACCATAATACTGGTATCACCATGCCAACCATCTTTTATAACGGTTACATCGATATTGATAATGTCGCCTTGCCTCAGAACTTTGGCCTCTGAGGGAATGCCATGACAAATTACTTCGTTGACAGAGGTGCAGATGGATTTGGGGAAGCCTTTGTAGTTGAGCGGCGCGGGGATGGCGTTCTGAACGTTAACGATGTAATCGTGACAGATGCGATCAAGCTCACCCGTTGAGATGCCGGGGACAACATGCGGCCGGATCATTTCCAGTACCTCGGCAGCGAGGCGACCTGCTTCGCGCATACCTTCGAGATCTTCGTCAGTTTTAATAGCTATGTTGCTCACTTACTCGATTCCAAGCCTTATCATTT
>Ga0247605_1000047_pt1 | contig 13671 bp, 18 predicted proteins | sample 91RmetaT_FD_186074 | JGI IMG/M metagenome (GOLD analysis project Ga0247605, IMG submission 186074) | Metatranscriptome of seawater microbial communities from Monterey Bay, California, United States - 91R (Metagenome Metatranscriptome) | ecosystem: Environmental > Aquatic > Marine > Coastal... | reverse complement strand
AGCGTCTGCTGTAGGTTCAGTTTGTTTTTTGTCTAACCACTCTAATTTGTCACCTCTCAATACCCATTCAGCACCCGGCTTTAAAGATTGAAGGGCATCGACTGTTGTCATCTCATTTGCCATTTCTTGCTCCTGTTAAAATTAAATTAATCATCCTTTGATTTCCGTTAGTATTAATGTTGCTACAGATTCATCTGTTCTAAGTCGAACAGTATGTGAACTATTTCCCGATTTCATATAAACCTCATAAGTAGTAGCACTTGTTGTATTCGGGCTGTCTAAATATGAATGACTTATTCCTGTTAAAATACGACCATTTGCAACTGTTGATAGTCCAGTAAAAGCAGATAAAGAATTGCTTGATAAATTTGTAGAACCTCTTTTAACTGTAAACCACACTGCTGAACCTGTATCTCCAGCATCAGCTAAAAAACTAATATCAATTCTAATTTTGCTAGATGCAAATTTAGGTGTTATTGTTTTCGTTAAACCTGTAGCAACAAAAGATGTGCTAGTAGTTTCTGTTAAAGAACCACTATCTTGAAAAGTTACAGTTTGTATTACTGCTCCAGCTGGCATCTGCAAATCATAACCAGTTGGTGCTTGTATCGCTTTAACTTCTAATGTACTCATACCACACTCCAGTTTCCGTTGACTGTGACTGTGTAGCCATCAGCGATTGTTATAGGTCCAGCAGACATACCATTAGTAGTCGATCCAATTGTAATGTTTTCACTAATAGTCTGTGCATTAGTTCGTATTATACTGTCAGTACCTAATGATGGTCCACCACCTGTCATTTCAGCCCAGGTCATACCACCAGTGTTACCAGACTGTGCTGTTAATACATAACCATTGGTCGGAGCATTACTTACCTTAAGATTAGCTTCGTCTACTATATTATCAGCAATAACAGTAGCACCGTCAGCAGTTGAAGTTACTTCACCACTATGATTAGGATGCACATAGTTATTTGCACTGGCTGCTATACCATCTAATTTAGTACCATCTGTACCAACATCTCTGCCATCAAAGGTAGAGTTAGTAGTAATAGCACCTGTCATAGCACCGCCAGACTTAGGCAAAGCAGCATTAGCAGTTGTATTGGCTGTTACACCTGTAGCTATATCAGTATTAATTGAGTTGGCTAACTTATCTGCTGTTACCGCATCATCAGCTATATCTGCTACAGTAATAGCACCGTCTATAATTTTAGCAGCTGTAATACTATTGTCAGGAATATCAGAAGCTGTAACTGGAACTCTTGCAGGTTCCTTTCCTAAATAAGGCATATCAAGTCTCCTATGTTATTTCCATAATGCTAAGTATAGAATCTACACAATTTGTTGTAGAGCCTTTAACTTTAACAATATCCCCAGTTTCTAATATAATCTTGTTACCACCCATGATTTCTACTGACGATCCTGCTGGTAACGGTATATCTTTAACGACATATACATCATCTGCATTTTCTCCCGAAGAAGAAGCCGTCACTATTTGTGCATCAGCTGTAATAGATGCGCCTTTAACATTAGCAAGAGTTAATCCGATTATAACAGTTGTAGTAGAACTAGGTACTGTATACACGGTTACTAATGAAGCATCTACGTTAGCTTTTGTTTTTAATTTAAATGTATTTGCCATTTCTATTTCCTATATTATCCAAGAGCAATTGCCATTGCAACTGCATCTGGTACTGCTGCAATCTGTGCGTCAACATATGCTTTATTAGAAGCATGGTTTGTTGCTGTAGGATTACCGCTTAATGTTAATGCGCCTGTCATAGTACCACCAGCTAGTGGAACCTTAGTAGCAATGTTATTTGTAGTAGTAGTTGAGAAGTTAGCATCATCGCCTAATGCTGCAGCTAATTCGTTTAGAGTATCTAATGTACTCGGTGCTGAATCTACTAATGCAGCAGTTGCAGCTTGTACAAAAGCAGTTGTAGCAATACGAGTTGTATCATTACCTGCGGATTGTGTAGTCGTTGTAGGATTACCTGCTAACGCTATATCTGAACTAGCCTCAACAGCTGTTTTAATTTCAGCATTAGTTTGATCGGCTGTAGCGTTTGCTTCAATAGCATCTAACTTGCTGTGGTCTGCGTTAGTAAAATTGTTTTGTGATAACTGTCCGTCTTGTACTGAATAACTTTGTATAGTTGCCCAAGCAGAACCAGTATAATAATTTAAAGTATCTGTTGACGAATTAAAATAAAGTGCTCCATCTATTAAAGCATCACCATCATTATCGACAGACGGTGCTGACGATTTAGCTCCTAAATATCTATCATCAAAAGAATCATAACTTGCAGCTGCATTTGTAGCACTTGTTGATGCTGCACTTGCACTTGATGCTGCAGCAGTTGCGCTATTACTAGCATTAGTTGCTTGTGTTGAAGCTGTTGATGCAGAAGTACTTGCATTAGTTGCTTGAGTAGTTGCAGTAGATGCACTACCTGATGCCGATGTAGCACTTGAGGCTGCAGCCGTAGCTGAACTAGAAGCATTTGTTTCTGCTGTTTCTGCGTTAGTCTCAGCTGTCTCTGCATTTGTCTCAGCTGTTTCTGCAGCAGTTTTAGCACTTGTTGCACTTGTTGCACTACTAGCTGCAGCGCTTGCACTGGATGCAGCAGCGGTTGCAGAAGAAGCAGCATTTGTTGCTTGAGTTGTTGCAGTAGTAGCTTGAGTTGTTGCGGTTGTAGCTTGAGTAGTTGCTGTAGTAGCACTACTTGCAGCATTAGTAGCTGATGTTGCTGCATTAGTTGCTGACGTACTTGCTTCACTTGCTTTAGTTGTAGCTGTATCTTTATGACCTGAAGCTGTTGTAGCAGAACTTGCAGCAGATGTAGCAGAACTTGCAGCTGCAGTTGCACTTGAGGCCGCGGCAGTTGCGGATGTATTAGCTGCGGTTGCTGAGTTTGCAGCAGCTGTTTGGCTTGCAGCAGCAGCAGTTGCTGAAGTTTCGGCTAAGCGCGCGTCTTCACTTGCATTTGCAATTAGTTCTGCATCGGCTACTGTGCCCTCATAAAATGAATTTCTTGCCATAATGCGTCTCCTTAATTATAAGCCTTGGAACCCTTGAAAACGCATTTGCACATTTGCGCCTTTTAATTCCGCGTTATTTGCCCTTGTATTTGTGGCTGCTATTTGCTCCATAAACATATGGGTAAATTTTGCAGCATCTTCATCATTTCCTAAATACGCCGACGCTACTGATAACGCAGAGTACAAAATCATTTCATAATCATTTAATAACCAGCTATCTTTTTCTACATCAGCGTGGTTAATTGTGCAGTCCCCATACCCATTAGCGGGGGAGTAAGCTGCGTATGTAGCTCCAGCTGCGCCATTTGATTGCCTTGTTAAAGCTGTACAAAACGCGCTGGATGACCTAAATACTTCTCCATTAGTATAAAGAGCTCCTATAGCGTTATCAACTTTATAATATTTAACTCGATACGGGCCAGAAGCATTAATATTACCGGAAGCATTTGTTAATACAAATTCCCCACCATCTCTGGCAAAAGAATTAGCTATAGAGTGTTTGTCTGAGCTAAATAAATTTCTAGTGTCCGTTCTGTTTAAAATAATGTCATCATTATCACTTGTGCTCGTCCATATGCCATCCGCAGACTCACATAAAGCTGGGGTAGTATTAACAGTTGGGTTAACGCTACAAGAGCCTACTCCAGTCTTTCTAATTTCAATTAATTCAACAAAATCCGAAGGAATAGTGATACGAGAATTTGTAACAGTAAAAACGGTTATTTTTTCAAGGGCAGGTACTCTTAATAACTCATATATTTTAGCTTCCCCCATTTCAATAAACTGGTCTAATTGCGCATTTGTTAAATCAGAACGATTTAGCCAATCTGCCAGAGTTGTGCGTAAGGTAGCTTGATTAGTTACTGCTGCCATAATTTATCTCCCTTTAGGGTTTTTAATAATACTACCCGTTAATAATTGTGGGTAGTTCTGTATAACTATGCTTTTAATTTTTTGCAATTCTTCAGCGCTATTTTGCGAATCATGCACATCTATACCAAACTTAGTTTTTATATCTACAGCTACTATATCTGGAATAATAGCAAACGATCTATAATTTTGTTTTTGGTTAGCAAACATACTTTTTGCAGCTGCTCGCGACTTAGAAGCATAGTCTAAATAAGCTGATACATCTTGTATGGCTCTAAATTCACCATTTTTACCATATGTATCTTTAATAAAATTACTCATTTTAATTCTCCGATTTAAGGCTGAATACCTTTACTTAAACATATTAGTACAATACATTTAAATAAAGGCAGCCCCGAAGGGCCACCTATATTTTGTGCGAATATTACTTACGCTACAATTGTGCCGATTCCAGAAATCATACCAGATGCAAATGTGTTTCTGCATTCTAAAGTAGTTTCTTCAATCATCATAGCCGTTGTGCTATCTCCTTGTACACCAACATCAGCAGTGTGCAAAGGACGCAAAGTAGCCATCGACCACCAGCTTGGGTCATAAACAAGAACATCCGTAGCTCCACCCAGCCCATCACTCTTGTCCACACTATTAGCAAGGCCTTGAATGTAGTTAGGTATGACTTTCACTAAGCCGAAATCACTTTCGTATAGCTCAACAGATTGTCTGATTGAGCCTTTTTCGTCTAGGTTACGACGAGTTCCTGTAACAGCATGCGCTAAAGCAGAGAAATTACGCTTTTGAGTTGGAGACATCATAAGCACTGTTGCTTTTCCACCTTCTTCGTAAACTCTTTGCATTACTTCGTCAACATCACTTAAAGCAAGTGCGTGAGTACCAGCAGTAGCAGCAGCACTTGTAAGACCCGCAGCAGCACCGGTAGCAGCTGTATGGCTACCTGAGGCAAATGCTGGAGTTGAAGCAGAAACGTCCCATGTGTTATACGCAGGAACCCAAGCTTGGTATCCAGCCATAGTACGCCCCGCGTTAGCACCAACGCCATCAGCTCCGCCAGAGCCATTAGTCACTTGGCGTGAACCAACTAGTGCGTGCTCTAAATCGCGCTTAAGCTCAGTACCCTTTTTCTTCATCTGATACGCAAATTCTGAATTACGTCCAGCTTTAGAAACACTGTCAAGAGTCTTAGACACTTGAATATGCTTAGTAAGGATTTGCGAATAATTACCCGCGCGAACTGTGCTAGTATTTGCAACAGCTGATGCTGAAAAGTCTGAGCCTTCAGCTTGAGCATTTGCAGCAGGCGCCGCTAATTCATCAGTTTGCCACTCATGAAAAACAGCTGTAGCTTTTTTGTTACCAATCGAGGATAAAAACGGAGTTTCATCTCTGGTAATCATAGTTATAAAAGATGCTAGGTCTTCTTTTTTACCCTTAGTATCTTCCGTTCTAAATATTGCCATTTTAATTTTTCCTATAAAATATTACAATTGTTAAGAGATAAGAAAGATTAGTCACTAAGCATTCCGTCTACTAGCCCCGCTAAAAAAGAATCAGTTTGATTCTCGGTAGCGTCACCAGATAATACTTTTTTGCGTAGCTCATTTTCTTTCTCATTAGTTTTAGCCTTTTTGTTTACAGGCTTAGTTGCCTTAACACTTTTAGTAGGAGCCTTTTTACGCTTTTGGACAGCAACTTTTTTACTATCTTTTAGCGCTTTATAATCATACATTAACGCAATAACTTTAGGATCTATAACGTTTGCAAACTCAGGAAACCCTAAGTCTTTTACTGCCCAATTAACTACAGCTTCATAGTTGTCTTGCCAGCCGGGTAAATCTTTATCCAATGTTAAAATAGCTTGTTCTTTGCTTGCTTGTAACGCAGCTGTTTCTGCTTGAATTTTTTCAGCATCTGCCTCTTCTTTAAGGCGGGTAGCTTCATTTCTTTTAGATTCAAGTTCTTTAGCTTTATTACGTCTAGCTTCTTGCCATTTTGGCAATTCAAACATATCGTCGTCATTTATTAATTGTTGTATTTTGCGGTCGTACGCTTCTAACTGCACTGTGTCACTATCTACTTCCTTGGCTAGCAATTCAGCATTTTGTGATTTAAGTGCGGTGGCTTCTTCTGCAAGTGCTTTAGCTTCTTTTAGCTGTGCACTGGCTTCAATGGATTTCTTGTTAGAGCTTTGAGCAGTTTGGTAGCCTTTAATAAGTTCAGCCATAGCAACGGTATACTCTTTGCCATCAACTTTAACTGGCACTTCGTATTCCATGTCTAGCTCTTCTTCATCTTCTACCTCTTCTTCAGAATCATCATTATCTTTTTCAGGTTCTTCTTCCGTTTCTTCGGTTTCAGGCTCATCATTGCTTTCTTCTTCTAATAGTTCAGTCTCGGGCGCCTCAGCTTCATCACTTTCTGCTGCTTCCTCCACTTCGTTATCAATATCTTCGCCGGATAGATTTTCTTCTGGCTCATCACCAAAAAACTCGTCCGCTAGACCTTCTAACATTACATCTTCATCAACTAAATTTATATTAACATCCTCACTATTTGTTCGGGTAGTTTCTAAACTCTCTGACATTATATAATCCTCCTATAGATTATTCTTTATTTAGCAGCAGCTTTTTTATTAGGCGCTGCTACTTTATTAACCTTTTTAACTTCCTGCTTTTTAGACTTACGCTCAATTTTGGCCTCAAACCTCTCAATAAGAATTTGCACTGTATTGAGTTTTTCGAGTAGTAGCCTAATTACAGGACCGTGTCCTCCGCGGCCTGTTGCTCCGCGCATTTCACGTAATATATTTTTTTCTTCTAACTTAAGCATTTCTAAGTCACTTAAAGTAAAATCATCCATTTAGATCCTCCTGTTCTTTTTTGAATGTTTCATTATCACCAGCAACCGCCAATGACTCTATTTCTTTCTTTACATCAGTTAATGCTACAACTGTGTTATAAATAGTTTCTCGTAGCTCTTTTTGATGCGAGCCTGTTTGGCTCCACGCCGCCATGTACTTTTCTTTAACTTTTTCAAAAATTAAATTATAAGCTTTATTGCTTATTATCATTTTTGCATGGGCGCCTAACTCTATTTTATCCATTTGACCTCCGCTTTATGAATTAATTACCAATTTTTGTAGGTTTGCCTGTTTGTACTTCTAATGCAATTTCTGCTTTATCTTTAGCAACCATATGCTCAAATTTGGCTCTGTCAAGCTCCATATCCGCTTGCTTTTTCTGAATATCTGCCATTTGCTTTTGTAAAGTTAGCATAAGCTTTTGTTGCTCTACTTCGTGCTCTTTTTGAGCTTCAGCACTTGCCGCTTGCTGTTGTTGAGCTACAGCCTGTGCCTGCTGTTGGCCTTGAGGTGTTGATGGATCAACAATAAAGTCAGTCCAATTTTCAATACCAATTGAGTCCATTAGCTGCTTAGCAATATTAAATCCCGAAGCGGGATTAATAATACTTTTAGTTTCAGGAGTTTGGTATAGCATTGGCATAACTTGCGTAGCTAGCATCATCATATTTTCTTGAGTATTAGCTTTGCTATTAGGCCCTACATCTATATCAACTGTGCAATGTTCAATAGGCATCATGTCTTTAGGTGTAACACCGTAATATGAAAAGTCTTTCATAATAGCATCTGCGTTATCTAATATTAAGCTATAAACCCCTTTGCATAAGTCTTTAAACCCGGTTTCGGCAAATCTACGCGCTACGTAAGCAATACGCTTTTGAGAAGCTGCCTGTACTTGCGCAACTTTGCCGGCTGAGTTTCCAGAATCAAATAATTTTTCATTAACGCCTTGAGCAGCACGCGTCATGCCACTAGCTTGCTCTTTTTCATTATTCATAAACTCTAATAATGAAAACGTAGAGGGTGACAGAGAATCCGGGGTAATCGGTTGCACCGCTGCAACAGGACTACCATTAGTAGGAATAATCTGGTGAGGTTCGGGACTCTGAAGCGCACGGAAATCTACCGTGTTGGGATCTGCAAGCACTCGACCGTAATTTGTCAAGTATACATTTTCTACCATGCCTCGAGTAATAGCCGTTTTAATCTCTGTAGCTGATCGAGTTACATCCGCTATGGACAACCCGTAAAAGGCATGCGGAATCTCAATGGGATTTAAATTAGCGAGGGGTACGCTATCTGCGTATTCCTCTAATAAAATCTCGTCACCGGCCACTATAAACCTTTTCAACTCAGCGATACCATCGCCATCTCTGTCAATCTTCATCCAGACTTCGTTAACAGTAATTTCTCTGTTAGCTGCGCCTAAAATATCGTCTTCTTCGCCTACCCAAACATTATTTATTGATTGTCTGTTAGCGTTTTCTCCATAATTGCCTTTTAGCCCCGCAAAACTTTCTGAGCCTTCCGTTGCTAAGTCATCTGATACATCAAAGCCTTGAGCACGAAGATCAGATAAAGATACTTCAGTTTGAATTCCTACAAATGTAGAATTTGCTATTGATGTAGCTGTCCTGTTAATCATAAATGACTCAGGAGGAATATTTTCTAGCTCTATTTTAGATGTGTCTATTTTTCTTCTAATTTTAGCTAATTCGTAGTATTCAACCTCTTCACCTTCGATTATTTCTGACGCTGTTATTAGCTCAATAATCTCTACATCATCTTCAGCGGTTATAACATCTAGCTGAGTTGATGTTAAATTTTCGTATTCTTCTACTTTGTATTCAAAAGACTCAACCCATTTCCAACGAATGGTAGCATTTTTAAATAGCAAAGCACTTTTAATCCATGTATTTAATTCTACCCAGCCATTATTTTTAACAAAAATACAATGATTAGTAATATCAGAAGCTATACCGGCAGCTTTTGACTGCGTTGGGTCCATCGGGTTAAATTTAGCTACTCTACCGTTGCTTAGCATTAACTCTGAAATAACCGCTAAGTATGAGTCTACAATTTCTACAGTATCTGAAGACACAACCCTAGAAACACCCATTGGCTCTAATCGGCCTTTTGGTTGTTGGGTATAGTAATCAATAGCTTCTTCTCTAGCCTCTGATATTTCAGATCCATCGGAAAATGAGCCTACTGACTGATGAATTGCGTCATTAATTAGACCTGTTAGCTCTTCATCTGTTACTTTATTAATATTTTTCGACATAATGTCTCCTAAATCCAATTGTTATTAGTTTCTGGCAAATACATATTGCCAAATCCTACTCTATCATTTGTTAACTTATCAATATGCGTCCGATAGACTTCGCAAGCAATAGCTAAAGCCATTACTGAGTCATCAAAACATCCGGGGCTTGCGCCAGTTGCGCCTTTATCGTCAGACAAATAATCTTTTAGTTCTTGGATAATCACCGAAGATTTAATATCTAATTCTTCTTCAAATAGCCAATTTTTTAAGTTGCCTATAATAGCCGGTTTGGATGCGCTAGTTGTTCTAAAGCCTAGCCTTATTCCTTCCTCATTCGATATGTTAGCAATTTTTGTTTGAAAGTACATATTAACATAAGTCATGTCTTTCAGTTTCTGAAGAGTAGCTATACCCATTGAATTAGATTCAACAGCCAAAAGTGCATTATTAAAATATCGCCCTAAATAAAATAATTCTTTGCCAAAAGCAGAAGGATCTATTTTATTATTACGGTATAAACCAACAACTTCTCTAAATGAGTTCATAACTACAGCGGTACTGTAGTCTTGCCCTACTCCAAGGGCAACGTCGGCGCCAATAATATACTTCTCTTGGAAACTAGGGGCTTCCCATATTTCAAGGTGTCCTTCTCTCTGCTCATCCCAGGACATCATTTTAGGATTAAAACTTCTTATACTTGTGGCAGATTCAATTTTTAATTTTTCAATTTTTTCAATATCAAATACATTTGCGCCTGATACTTGAAACGCCTCTTCGGAGGTTGCGGGGTATTCTTGGGCAAATTTTGTTGCACCCGACTCGCCAATTTTCATTCGTCTCCAATAAAGTTGATCATTAGTTAAATTATATAATTCAGCTAATGCTTCTTCTTCTTTGGTTTTTACAAAATCTTTTGGCGATTTCATAGTATACTCTAATGTCATATACCACGGCAAAAATACGGGAACATAATCATTTAGGCCTTGCTCTGCTTTTTTCCACATTTCGTAAAAAGAGCCCGAAGCGCCATTAGCTGTAGATTCCAAAATTATTTCAGTGCCATCAGCGCTAGAAACGCCTTGAAATAACCCAGCTAGAATTTTTTCTTGATTTTGCCAAAACGCCACTTCTGAACAATGCAAAATTGTTGGCGTAGTGCCTCGTCCCGCTTCAGGGGAGCCTGCAGTATACAATCTAAAACCCGAATCGTTATGAGCAAACTTAATTTCTTTTGCATTGGATTTAACTAACTCAGGAGCTGTGTCTTTTGGCATTCTTTCAATAAACTGCTTACTCATTGTAAACAAAGCGTCTGAAGTTGCGCTGTCATGCGCAAGTACTACTGACCTGGTAAAAGGGGTATATAAAGTTTTCCAAAAGACCCTTCCAGCGGTATATGTAGATATACCTTGCTGGCGAGCTTTTAGTATTAGCACCCTCACTCTTCCTTTTTCTTTTAACTGATTTTCAACAGCATTATGTATTTTTTGTTGAGCTTCGTTAAATTTAAATGGAATATAGCCTTGAGCAGCATCTTTTGTTATAATTTTTAACCTGTCCTCTGAAAATTTTTTAAAGTCATTTTTGTACTCTAAATCTTTTTTCTTTTTAGCAAGAGCCTTGCGTATTTCAATTTCTTTTGCTAACTTTAATTTGTATTCTCTACTATCTTTATCCATAAGGACCCTCCAGTTCATATGATAATAGCTTTAAATTAGGTGGTTGGTTACTTAGGCTGATGCCAACCGTCACCGTTCGGAGGGACCTAAGTTTTTATAAAAATTATTTTTATCTCCACTTTCATTTTGTGTTATTTGGATAATTCGTTCGTTATGTCTTTATCAAGCAACTTCCAAATGATTCCAGCAGCAATTAAGCCTGCTAAACCTGCGTTGCCTAAAGTCCAAACTATATCAAGAATAGAACCAATTACATTTCCAGTTAAGAAGGCAACCTTCTGACCAAAAATAATCTGCAATACAATTGATAAGCTGATTAACTTGATGCCAACATCTATTGCGCCATCAGCTGCGTTTTTTATTTTTTCTAACATATTAACTCCTTTTGATTAAAAAATCCTCCGGTCTAGTCTCCTAACCCCCGAGTTTTGCTTATTTAAAAAATTCTACAGTAACGTGCGCTAGCCCTGTAGCGTTTAACTTAATTGTGGGCACTGATCTAATATACTTAACGCCTGGGTTAAGAACAGAAACAGATGCGGCAGAAGCTGCAGAATTACCTGGTACGGCTACTGTAGACCCATCAAATGTAGCATAAAAATTTGCATCAGAAGTAAATTTAGCAAATTGAGCCCCTGCAGGAACAGTAATTGATTGCTCAGCCGGTGATGCTGGAATTACCACACTCCACGCTGAATCAGTTGCAGGTGTTACTTCTGGGTATGCGCCTGAGGCTACGTCAGTTAAAAGTAATTTAGTCATTTTTTGTCTCCAAAATATTTATTGTAAAAGGGTGCTAGTTGCTTTCTAAATGCAAAAGCTACCACCGCTGCGAATATAATAAAACCTATCGCGTTTTCCATGTTATGCTCCTAAATGTTTAAAAAATCGTTTAAAGTATTCTGGATCATCGTCTCTTGATTTGTCCGAACCTTCTCCCCATCTCCAATACCTAATCATATTTTCAAGGGGGTTATCTGTTGTTTTAGCTTTAGCCCATAAATCGTTCATAATTGCTTTAGATAATTTTGAATAGTTTTCATAATCTGCCTCGGTAGTTAAACCTCCTTTCCCGCCATAATCATAGTCAGGATTAAAATGAGGTATTTTACCTTTATTATTGCCATGCTCGGCAAATTTTCTAGCATTCATTAAGTATCTATTAGCAAAATCTTTATCTTCAATTATTTCTGGTTTATTTAATAAATAATTTTTTACTAAATTTCCAGTTAATTGCACAGGGCCAAATGCAGTTGATCCGCCTTCTGCTTCCCTAAATGTAGTTCTTATCCAGGGATTATCAAAGGCTTCAGTTTCTGCTCCACTAAAAGCTTTATATAAATTATCTATTCCCATATTATCTTCTGGAGGATTAGACAATACACCGGGGGTAGCCCCCACTTTTGATAGTATTGCCATAAAAACTCCTAGTATTAATATGTTAATTTTTTTCATTTTACAAGCTTTAGTATTTTTTCACTGTATACATGAAGTACACCGCGATCGTCTTCAACAACCAATCTTACTGCGCCGCTTAACTTTTCAAACACTGAAACTACATGGCCTACAAATGTATAGTCGCCGCCCACTTTTTCTACCAAATCTCCTATTTTATACATATTTTCCTTTATTTTTTTATTTTTTCAAAATTGCTACCTTCTACCTGAGCATTAACCTCAGGAGGGTCTAAGTCATTTGGATCTATTTCAGTAACATCCGCTAATTCAGCTTCTAATTCTTCAATAGTCATTTCAGACACTTGAGTAACCCGCGAATCTACCTCTTGCCTAATCTTTTTGCCTTCAGAATATTCTCTTTCTTCAGCAACAGCTTTGTACGCTCGATCGTATTTAGTCATATCAGTAGGATCATTAGCATAAATAGCAAAAGCAGTATTTTTTAATGCTTCAAACATTTCTGTATTATCTAAAGATTCTACTAATGCAGCCAATTCAGGGTCTTCTTGCATCCATTTCATAACTTGCAAATCTCTTTTTAGTTTACCTTTTGCCCCTAAAGCCCCAGTGGGTCTACCCTTTGGGTTTCCGCTTTGTCCGGGCTTCCAGGATTTTAAATTTTCTACGCCCTTATGGGGCTTACCATTCCTTCTATCTAATGGCACTTTTTTGGTATTTGACATAATTACCTCCTGTATATGCAAATGCTTAATTTAAGCAATTTCAATAGTACGTGGCTTCTTTTCATCTGGAATATTTTGTTCCAATGTAACTACCAAAATACCATTATCTAATTTTGACGATGTTACTTCTACATAATCAGCTAAACTAAACTCTCTTTTAAAGCTTCTAGTCCCAATTCCTTTGTATAAATATTCAATATCTTCTTGGCTGTCTTCCTTTTCAGCACTAATTGAAAGTGCGTTACCGTCTTGTTGCACTTTTATTTCATCTTTACCAAAGCCTGCTACCGCTAAACTAATTGTATAGCTACTGTCGCTTTCCTTTACAATATTATAAGGGGGGTAGCTGCCAGCATTAGAATGAATGCCATTTACCATTTCATTAAATATACTGTCAAACCCTATTGTACTTTTATAAAAATCTGGAAGATTTAATTTTGTTACTCTTGTCATGTGTTTTCTCCTTTATTAAGCAAGATTATTAGAACCCTATCGGCATTCTAGTTATTATTTGTGGGTATCTCCCCACGGGGTAGCCATACAGGCCACAGAGGTTACCTCTATCCATTCTAAAGATACTAGGTATCCTAAAAGGGTAAGGGGTTACCATAATATCATAGTGGATTATAGTGGATCCTCAATGTATCCTTAGTATATTAGCTTAACTCTTTAAACCACCCCTTACCCTTCCAGTGTTACCTTAGCGTATCTGTATCAAAGATATATCTTTATGGTAGATATAAACCAAACTGGGTCAATTATGTCCCCAGTAGCTGAGTTTAGGCTAAATACGT
>Ga0247605_1000040_pt1 | contig 14240 bp, 12 predicted proteins | sample 91RmetaT_FD_186074 | JGI IMG/M metagenome (GOLD analysis project Ga0247605, IMG submission 186074) | Metatranscriptome of seawater microbial communities from Monterey Bay, California, United States - 91R (Metagenome Metatranscriptome) | ecosystem: Environmental > Aquatic > Marine > Coastal... | reverse complement strand
GCTAGTAGTATTACATCTTGTAATCATCGCACTAGCAAACTATACAGTACAGATCGCAGGAGTAATTCCTATCTTAGATCTCAACTTTACTTGGGGCATGTTTTAATAGGTACAAGAGCAGGTTCATCTTCAGCAAGTGGCATTATTGCTATAGGAGACTATGCAGCCTACGCTGGTACAGGTGGAAGCAACAGTATTGCTCTTGGTCAAAGGGCATTAGCTAGAAGCGGTAACATTAGAAACATAGCTATAGGTCAGTATGCGTTACTTGAGGCCGATATTACAGCTCAAGAAAATACGGCTGTAGGTTATTATGCTTTAAAAGAATTGACATCGGGCGATAAAAACGTGGCGGTGGGCAACCAAGCTATTGAAAATGTTACTACAGGCAGTTACAATACCTGTGTGGGGGATAGTGCTGGAATTAATCAAACTACCCCTTCATCCAATACTTTTATTGGTCGCTATTCTGGTGGCACAGTCACTACAGGCTCTAATAACACCATCCTTGGACGCTTCAACGGCAATTACGGCGGTCTAGACATCCGCACCTCAGATAACAACATCGTGCTGGCTGATGGTAGTGGTAACCCTAGGATTTATGTAAACTCATCAGGTGACGTGATGGTTGGTAAGACTGTTACTACACAAAGTACACCAGGAACAGTTTTATACTCTAGCGGTCAGATTTATAATACTGCTAGTGGTACTCATCCATTGGTATTAACTCGTAATACCAATGACGGCGCTTTAAGTCTTTTTTACAAAGATACAAATGAAGTAGGTCGTATCGCGGCAAACGGCGGTTCTATTATTGTAGGGTCTGGTAATACTGGGTTATATTTTGATGATGGTTCGGATAGGTTAATACCAGTAGACCCAGTATCAGCAAGCGGCAGAGACAATGCTATTAATCTGGGTGGTGGGTCAGAACGCTTCAAAGACCTCTACCTATCAGGCGGTGTATACCTCGGCGGTACTGGGTCGGCTAATAAGTTGGACGAATATGAAGAAGGGGATTGGACATGCGTTTTAAGTCCTTCATCCGGATTTACGGCGACATCAAATTCAGTCACAGGAAAGTATGTTAAAGTTGGCGACTTGGTTTTTGTAACAGCAGTTCCAACTATGACGACACCAGCTTCTCTTGGGTCGTGGTCAAATGGTAGCACAGGTCATGCTGTAAGAGTTACTGGCTTACCATATAATGTAGGCAGCTATGGTGTGCAAGGGCGGTCTGCTCCAGTTATCGGTGTTGCTGCAAATATAGGATATGTCAGTGGTGACATCTTAGCGGGTCACGGTAGCGAAGGCTCTAACCATATAGAAATTTTTTGCAACAGGCCTAATGGAGGGGTCAGAAGGTCTCCAACACTATATGCAAGCGGAACCGCAAACTTCCATCTAAGTTTCACTTATAGAATTTAACCCACTGCATAGCTTTGGGTCGGACAGGTGGCAATCACGCCACGATAAAAACAGGAGGCCAACATGGCACTAACAGAATCAACAGTTGAAGATAGGATTGAAGTCGTTGGAGATCACAAGCATGTGCAAGTTCGTACAGCTAATGTGATTGCTAGAGATGGTACAGAGATCAGCAGATCATTCCATCGTCACGTTTTATCTTGCTCAACTAAATCGGTGATACATGGGGTGACACAGACATCTCAGATCAATCAACAGAAGTACAAGCTATCTGTAATGCGGTTTGGACAGACGCAGTGAAGACTGCATACCAAACAGCTATGGATGCACAAGAAACACCATAAGAAGAGCATAACTGATGTCGGAACTATTATCTAGATAGTTAAAGAAACTCAGCAACACTTGAAGAATAACTCTTATAAATAATACAAAGAAGCCAATCAGGGGAGAGTGAACCGTATGGCAAATTACATAGGTAATGAACCTCTAGCAGGTGAATTTAAGAGACTAGATTCTATTGAATCACAATTCAATGGATCCTTAACATCATTTAATCTACAATACAATTCTACAACAACATCTGCAGGTGATGCATCAACATTATTTGTTTCTCTTAATGGTGTTATTCAAGAACCTTTAGAAGCTTATACTCTTAGTCATGGCGGTTCAAAAGTGGTATTTAGTTCAGCACCTGCTGCAGGAGCCGAATGTTATATAGTTCAAATGGGTGCGGTAGGTGGTACTGCTACTCCTAGTGATACAAGTGTAACTCATGGTAAGTTAGATGCTACTGTAGGTGCTATCGTACCTTCATCTTTAGGCACAGCAGGACAAGTTCTTACAGTTAATTCTGGAGCAACAGCTGCCACGTTCGCAGATGCTGGCGGCGGTGCTGACCTATACGCTGCTAACGAGAGCAGTCCTACAGCACAACCTTCTGCAACTGGCACAAACGCCATAGCTATAGGTGATAGTGCATTAGCTGTAGGTACAAACAGTTTTTCTGGCCCAAAATCACATTCAAGTGGTTACAGTTCTTTTGCTGTAGCTATAGACAACAACAGCACTTCCTATGGCGCAAAAAACAGCGAAGCAATTGCTATGGGATATAGGTCTATAGCATCTGGTGTTCATTCTGTATCAATAGGTAGAGATGGCAATGCTAGTGGCGCATATGGTATTTCTCTTGGATATGATGCTAATGCGACAGGAAGCATGGCATTATCTATTGGCCACAACAATAATGTTACACACTCTCAGTCTGCCGCATTAGGTAAATCAATTACTTCTACAGCAGACTACCAAGTAAACATAGGTGGTAGTACTCAAGACGTTAGAATAAGTGAAACCTACACCCTACCAAAAGTAGATGGTACTAACGGACAAGTTCTGACCACTAACGGCTCTGGCGTTATTTCATTTGCAACTCCTGGCGGCGGCGGACCAACATTTAAAACCTTTGGCACTTCTTCCATCATGGTGGGTGATGATGCTACAGGAACTATTAACGGCGCTAACTACAATACTGGTTTAGGTGTTGATGTTTTTGCCGCTTTAACAACTGGTGATAATAATGTTGCAATAGGATACCAAGCTTTAACAACATCAACTTCGCAAAGTCAAAATACTGCTGTTGGGTATCGAGCTTTAAGATTAAACACTGCGGAAATGAACACAGCAGTTGGTGCTTACACATTATCGTCAAACACTACTGGAGGCCATAACACTGCAGTAGGTCGTTTAGCCGCAGAAAAAATTACTTCAGGTGCTTATAACACTGTTGTAGGTTCTGGAGCGCTTGCAAACAACACCACCGCAGACGCCAACACTACGGTTGGGTATAATTCTCTTTATTCTAATACTACTGGAACAAATAATGTAGCTATTGGACATGAGGCTTTATATACTAATGTCACTAATAATAGTAACACAGCCGTGGGGGCTTTGGCTTTAAAGTACTGTACTTCGAGTGATAATGTTGCAGTTGGAAAATATGCTCTACTTAATGTATCCACAGGTAACAATAATACTGCACTAGGTGGTGGTGCAGGTATAGGACTTACTACTGGTTCACGAAATATCGCAATAGGGAATGGAGCAAGAGCTGGTACGACAGGTAGCTGGAATGTAAGTATAGGAGGATACGAAACTGGTTTCAGTTTAACAACAGGTCAATATAACTTTCTTGGAGTACAACTTGCTGGTCAAGATCTAACAACTGGTCAACATAATATTCTTATAGGTGAAAAAGCTGGTATGGATATTACCACTGGTAATTATAACATTTGCATAGGTAGGCAGACAGGACCTAAGAATTCAACTGGACAGGTAGCTATTGGCTATGAGACTGGTGGTATGTATTGGGATTATCCTTACTCAGTGAGTGTTGGCTATCAAGCTGCAAAGCAGTATGGTGGTAGCGGTGGAGGTTCAGGATACAATGTAGCATTAGGTTATAGAGCACTTTATACAGGAAGTGTTATGACTGATTGTGTAGCCGTAGGCCGAGAAGCGTTAGGTGGGGCATCGGTAAGTCCTTATAATACTGGTAGTGTAAATACAGCAGTAGGAAGTTATGCTTTACATGTTAATAATGCTGGTGCAAGTAATGTTGCGGTTGGCAGTAGTGCGTTAAAAGCAAATACTGCTGGTAATAACAACACTGCGGTTGGCTATCAGTCTGGGTATAACAATACTACTGGTGCAGACAATACCTCAATCGGCTATCAATCGCTTCTTGATAACACTACAGGTTCCCAAAACATAGCAATTGGTACAACTTCACTACAATCCAACACCACCGCATCTGAAAATATAGCTATTGGCTGGGATGCGTTAGCTAATAACACTACAGGTGGAACCCACACAGCGATAGGTAGACGTTCACTGTATTCTAACACCACTGCTACCGGCAATACAGCAATAGGTTTCTCTACACTTTACTTCAATACAACTGGCCAATTAAATACTGCTGTTGGTAAGTTAGCATTATTTACCAACTCAACTGGTCAACATAATGTGGCGCTAGGTAATGAAGCTCTACGCTTAAACACCACCGCATCGGGTAACACAGCAGTTGGTTATAAGAGTATGTACGCTAATACTACAGGTAGCGAAAGCGCAGCTTTTGGGTATGAAGCATTATCACATATGACTAATAGTGGAGCTAACGCAGCATTTGGATATCAAGCCTTAAAAGAAAGCACTGCAGGAAACAACACAGCGGTTGGTTCAAAAGCTCTGGGATACAGTACATCTGGTAATAGTAACACCGCTATTGGCTCAGAGGCCTTGTTTTTAAATACCACAGGCTATCAAAATACAGCAACTGGTACAAATGCTTTGCGTTCCAATACTACAGCTACTGAAAACGCAGCTTTTGGTGATACTTCTTTATGGAGTAATACTACTGGAATAAGAAATACTTCATTAGGTACACACGCACTCCGTAATAGCACCACCGCTTCCAACAACACAGCAGTTGGGTATCAAGCTGGGTATAGTAATACTACAGGAGCACAGAATACTTTTATTGGCTGGAAAACTGGGCACTCTTTAACGACAGGTGTAAGCAACACTTTTGTTGGCTGTCCGGGGCCGGGTGATAATTGCGGTTCTTTAATAACATCTGGCTCCAAAAACACCATCCTTGGGGCATACACAGGCAACCAAGACGCCCTAGACATCCGCACTTCAAACAACAACATCGTGCTCTCTGATGGAGATGGTAATCCTAGAATGCATATCAACTCATCAGGTCGAGTAGATATTAGAAAAGGTGGAAACGCTTCAGCTGTTGATGAAATTTTAAGGATTACTTCTGGAGCTACATCATCATACGGTAAAGGTGGGGCAATACATTTTATCAATAGATGGGGTAATAGTATGTTACCAACAGCCGCCATCGGGTCTGCCAACCTATCAGGTGGTAATGGTTACGGTGGTGATATAAGATTTTCAACCAACGGTACTAGTGCTAACACTATGACTGAACGTATGCGCATCACCCCATCAGGTAGCTTGTTAGTGGGAACTACTTCCGATCAGAATGTTCGTTTAACTGCTTATTCCGACAACAACTGGGCGGCTGAGTTTGGTAGACAAGCAGGCACACATTGGGTTGTTAGATTTACAATAGGTGGAACTCAGTGTGGGTCAATAACAGCGAATGGTAGTTCAACATCATACGTCACATCATCTGACTACAGACTAAAAGAAAATGTAGTAGACCTAACAGGTGCATCTGCAAGAGTTAATCAGCTTAACCCATCACGTTTTAACTTTATAGCTGACGACACTAACACACTCGTAGATGGCTTCTTAGCTCACGAAGTTGCAACAGTAGTACCAGAAGCAATTACTGGCACACACGATGGCATGAAAGACGAAGAGTACGAAGTAACTCCAGCAGTATTAGATGATGATGGTAACGTCACAACTGAAGCTGTCATGGGTACTCGTAGTGTCCCTGATTACCAAGGTATAGACCAAAGCAAACTAGTGCCATTACTCACAGCCGCACTACAGGAAGCGTTAGCTAAGATTGATGCAATGGAAACACGATTAACTACTCTAGAAGGAGCATAACTGATGTCGGAAATAGAACATGATGATGACTTTGTACCTGTTGCATATACATCTGAAGATATAGCGTCGAAGTATAGTAAACTTAGTCACTCTATAGAATTAGTTCTAGGGATTATAGAGGGTGAAAGACTTTCAAATGAACCCTTAGAAGAAAAGAGAAAAAGTGTAGCTGATAATGTTAAGCATTTAGAACTAATGGTTACTAAAGATTTCTGGACTACTGAAGATTTAGAGCCTTCTAATGCTGCTATTACTGCAGGAAACAATTATTTAGATAACTAAAGTTTGGAAAGAGGACGACGAGTTAACGGTATTAGAAGAATAAATCTTATAAATAACAAAAACAAGTCAATCAGGGGAGAGTGAACCGAATGGCTACGCAAAAGAAATTTGTCGTTAAAAACGGCCTCATATCTCAAAGTAATGTAGATATAACAGGTAACATAACTGTATCAGGTACAGTAGATGGACGTGATATATCTACTGATGGTACTAAGCTAGATGGTATACCAGCAGCTGCTAATGTATATACAGATGCTAATGTAAATACATATCTAGGCGCGAACGGTTATGGAACATCTGCAAGTATTATTGCTTCAATTACAGCAAGTGCACCAGCAACATTAGACACTCTTAATGAGCTAGCAGCAGCTCTTAACGATGATGCTAACTTTTCAACAACCGTAACAAATCAGATTGCAACCAAAGCAACATTAGCAGAAGCAATTGACGAAGCAACAGCACTCTCAATCGCGTTAGGATAATATATGGCAAATACATTTAAATTAAAAACCTTTGACGGTTCAAGTACTGCAGCTAATACTAATATGACTGTATACACCGTACCATCAGCTACTACAACAATTGTACTAGGATTAACATTAACTAATATATCTGCTAATACTATATATGCAACTGTGTTAATAGAAAACAATGATGGTAACAACGTTAACTTTCTAAAGAATGTTCCTATACCAACAGGATCTGCTATAGAAGTGATGTCTGGAAATAAAATTGTTCTTGAAACCTCTGATATTTTAAAAACTAAATCTGATACATTAAATTCACTTGATGTTAGTTTAAGTGTGATGGAGCAAACTTAATGGCATATATAGGTAATACACCTAAAAATACACAAAGAGGTCGTAGAGAGATATACGAGTTCACCTCTACTGCTTCTCAGACAGTGTACTCTGGAGCAGATGATAATGGTAATGTATTAGACCTTGTTGAAGCAAATCAACAATCTGTGTTTTTAAATGGAGTTCGTTTAATACATACAGATGATTACACTATTTCAGGAGATGTGTTAACTCTTACTTCTGCAGCTGCTGTAAATGATATTCTAGTTATAGATACATTAGGGGAAGTGATAAATCAAACTCTTACATCTATGGCTCCTACTTCATCTGGCGGTAGTAGTTATATGGATCTCATATCGAAGACGGTAATTGCCAGTTCAACCACTGCCATTGATATAACAGGTATTGACTCTAAATATTCAATGATTTTTGTAGATTATAGTCTACAGGGTCCAACTAATTGGGGTTCGGCTAAGTTAGACTTAGGTGTTAATGGTGTATTTAGTTCTGCGGGAGAATACACCTCAGGCAGTAATACTAGGAACTATATGCAATTAGATGGAGGTTGGGCCAGAGAGCAAAACGCTGGACGCATTAGAATTTACAATCTTGGTTCTAGCACTAAAACTATAATAGTATCTCGCCATATAGAAATAGAAGCACAAGCATCACCTACTTGGCTTAGTGATACTTCGAATGAATATTTCACCCGTAACACAACGCAGTATAACAGTATTCGGATAGCAGGTATGTTCTCAGGCACTGGCTATACTAGTGGCTATGTACACGTATACGGAATAGCAGACTCTTAATATGGAGATAATAAAATGAACAAAATGGTTAATGGTGTTCTTGTAGCTATGACAGACGAAGAAATATCAACAATGATTTCTGAAAATGATAATGCAATGCCAGAAATAGCTCGTACAAAAAGAGACACTCTACTTAGTGAGTCAGACATACATGCACTTGCTGATAGAATTACAGAAGAATGGCGCACGTATAGACAGGCACTGCGTGACATACCTAATCAATCTGGTTTTCCAGATAACATAACTTGGCCTACAAAGCCGTAAATATATAGTTTAAAGATAATAGGGGTAAAACATGACATCTAAAGCACGAGTATTATCAGATTTTATTTCTGACCCTACAATCAGTACAGCTGAACTTAAAAGTCAATCTATCACACACAATAAGTTACATCCAGATGTACAGAAAAATATACCTACATCATTTGGTAGTGCTGGGCAAGTATTAACAGTTAACTCTGGAGCGACTGCAGGTGTATGGGAAGATATGGCAGATGCTGTAATAACAGTAAGCTCTGCATGAAGCAATGTATATAAATTTACTGGTGATGGGTTTCCATCAGAATCAGGTAATAACCCAGACATGTACTTTGAGAGAGGTAAGACTTATTGTATTAATAACTCATCATACTCATCTCATCCATTAGCTATTAGAGTATCTGATGGTGGCTCAGCTTATACATCTGGAGTAACAGGCGCTAGCTCCGTAAAGGTAACGTTTACAGTTCCTATGGATGCACCAAATTCTCTTGTATATCAATGCACAAACCACTCAGCAATGGTTGGTAATATATATATTACAGGTAAAGGTATTAAAGGTTATGCAATAGAAGTTGTAGCCACTTTACCTGGATCTCCAGATGCTAATACAATCTATTTCGTAACAGGATAATAAAATGACAAAAATTGCAACACAAATGGTAGAATCAAACGCTATAGAAATATGCAATGACAAAGTATTTGCTTTTCTAGTATTTGAAGTTATAACAGAGGAAGGATTAACAGAATATCATAGAGTGTATAAACACGTTTCTGATGATCCTACTATGCCTTATGACGCTTTACAGGCCTTAGTTAATTCTGCTTCTGATGAATATGCAATTGAACTGGAACAAGGATAATGACTGTTTATTGGATAGATCCATACATCGACACTCCTAACGGTGGTATTCATGGGACTACAGGAACTGCACGTTCTGGAACATATTCAAACCCGTGGGGATTTAACCAGTTATTTTGGCCATCAGCTACTAGCACTATAAACGGAACCAATCTCACTTCTGGTGATGAAGTAAGGCTCAAGGGGCAATCACTAGCAAGCTATTATCATAATATAGGAACAACAGGAAATAAAGTTCCAATTACTGATTGTCCATCGAGCGGTGATTCATTAGTATATAACAGTAGTTATAATACAAACGTTGATTCGTGGAGAACAGCAATAGGTGCACAAGGTTCAGATACAGTTGGTGTTTTTGTAGTTCACGATCCAGATTTACTCGGAACTGAGAAGTGGACAATTATTACGTCTAATACAGGTGTTCAAACCACCGGACAGGATAGAATAAAAGTATACCCAAATAGCTCGAACAGTCCTTATTCTGCATATTTTAATGCCTTAGAAGGGATTACCACTAGTAAAAACCTAGAGGTAGCTTTTATTGATCCAGACTGGTATCACACTCCTACGTTTACATCTAATACTTACTATTTTTCTTTTACGGTTTCTGGAGTAACAATTACTGATGGGTGGGATAGCGAAACAACAAGAAACGGTGTCACTCTATTAATTTTAAGAGGTACAAATACCAGTAGTAACATGGTATATTTATTTAACAATGGCAATAAAGGAATTTGTGATTTACCTAATACACATTTAGTAGATTATACAAGCACAGCATATCAGTCTTATAAATTATACACATATAATTTAATTTTATTTAGTCAAACTAATTATTTAAAACTAGGAAGTATTGTGCATCCTGGTCAAAACGCATGGCATTATTTTAATACGAGTAGCTCATCTTGGCAAAGCGGTGGAGAACCTTATTCAATTGATATAGGAAAATGGGCAAACGGTCGGTACATATTTATGAATAACACAGCAAACAGTACTTACCCAGTTCGAATAAGAATACAAAATATGTTTTTCGGGATGGGATTGTACTTCCATGGACGCTATCATGATCTGCACATAGGAAATCTTTTCATGCAGGATCAGTATACACAGAATACCTTTTTTTATACCTATAATGATAGTAATACAATTAATTTCTTACCTGATGCACATATATATGGATCGACTAGTTCTTTACAAGCAATTGATGGTTTGGGGTCAATTGGTACAGTTGGATCTGGAGTGACTATAACTACTGACAGACCTGCAAAATATCCTGGTTTTGGCTCAGGAGGTCCGACCAACGCTGGTACTGTTACTGCTTCGAGTAACTTTATTGATATGAATAGAACCTTCAAACTAGCCGCAGCAAATTGGTATGACGCAAAGGTGCCAAAAGCACCTTCAGATACTTCTGCACAATATAATTATACCTACGGTCATTTTAATACAGCTTTCGGCGTATTGGAGTGTGATAGTGATTATAATAATATAAATGCTATGATATCTACATATAAAAGCACATATATTTCTACTTCGAATTTTGTTGATCAATCTATGACATTTGCAAAAAATACATATGATAATAAACCAATAATGCTTTGGACAAGAGCAACCACAAGCCTTAATTCTACACACCCTGCTCTAATATCATTTAATGATAGTGATGATATGATAGTTAAATGTACAAACAATCCTCAAGCGGGCAATCTAGATTTCTTTAAATCATTAGTATATGATACTCCTGAGCTTACTGGAATGAACACTCTTACATTTCAACAAGATATTGAGAAAATAGGGACAGGGGTGGCGACCTCTCCAACCGTCCGGCTTTTTCCCATTAAAAAGAGCCTGCCAGGAAGTGGATTACTAACTTCCCAAACCAGCGATAGCACAAAGTGGACATATACATACACCTTCAACGCTAATGTTCTTGATTCGGATGTAAACTTTATAGGATCTACTATATTATTTCGAAATAATACAGGAGCTGATGCAAATAGCGGTGTAAGAATTAAACCTCCAGTATTTACGAAAACATAATGTCATTAAGAATTACCCCTTTAGGAATTAATTATACCGGATTAAGAATACAACCTCTCGGAAGGTTTGGTTCCGGCTCAGCTCCTTCTGGTGACACTAGTAGTGAAAGCGGAGGATCTTCAACAGCTGAAGTATATCTAGGTTCTACTGCATTTAATAGTGTTAGTTTAGGATCAACTGCTATAACCTCAATATATGTAGGCAGCTCAAAAATATGGGAGTCTTAGACGCATAAATACAGTATAGAATTAACTAACTTATCTATAATTATGTAGGTAACTACAACAACCTTAAAGGAGCCAAAAAATGGCAATTCAACTAGACTTATCAACAAGCCAATATGGCACAGCATTTGCAGCTGCTTATTTTAGAATAGTAACTGCATCAATTTCAAGGGAAATGGGTGATACCTTCACAGTCATGGTAGACTGCTCAGGGTTTGCTACAGCAACTCCTACAGATGATACACACCCTATTGATTTTCGCAGATACCATGCACCATTAGCTACAATAGAAGCTACTGCTGGTGATGATTTCCTATCAAAGTGTTATACTTGGGTAATGACACAAGAAGATATGGATGGCTCAACAGCTGTTTAATTTAAAATAAAAGGATTAGCCAATGGCAATTACTAAGATTCAATCCGGTGCGCTTCCTGCAGATGTGATTAATACAGCAGCAATAGATGATGCAAGCATTACACATGCTAAGTTGCATACAGATATGGATCTTACTGGTAAGACAGTTCAAGTAGCAACTCCAACGGCTAATCCTCACGCTACTACTAAACTATATGTTGATACAGCTATAGCAGGTGCTGGCGGTGGTGCTGATCTTTATGCGGCTAACGAAAGCAGTCCATCAGCTCAGCCATCTGCAACTGGAGCTAATGCGATTGCTATTGGTGACGGCGCTATAAGTGCAGGTGCAGCATCTGTAGCTCTTAGTAAAGGTAAAGCACATGCTAGTAACTCCTTTGCGACTAACATAACTAACAATTCTACAACTTACGGTGGTATAGGTACTGATTCAATTGTTATGGGTAAACTAGCAAGAGCTAATAGCACTAACGGTATTGCTATAGGTACAAATGCATACAGTAATTATGGTGCTGTTGTTATAGGTTATAACTCATATACATCAGCAAACTCTGGCGTAGCTATAGGGTATGATGTACATTGTGGATATCAAGCACTTACTTTAGGTTTCGGATGCTCTGCTAATGGTAATACTAGTATTGCTATAGGACGGAGTGCTAGTGCAGGTCATACTAACTCTGCTTCTTTTGGGAAATCAGTATCATCCACAGCTACAAATCAGGTTAACATAGGTGGTAGTACACAAGATGTTCGTATTAGTGAAACTTATACTCTACCTAAAGTAGACGGTAGTGCTAACCAGACTTTAACTACTGATGGTTCTGGAGTTGTTTCTTGGGCTACTCCTAGCGGTGGTCCTACATTTAAAACCTTTGGTACTGATTCTATAATGATAGGAGATGATGCTACAGGAACTATTAATGCCGCTAACTACAATACTGGTTTAGGTGTAGATATTTTTGCAGCTTTAACAACTGGATCTCAAAACACAGCGGTTGGGTATCGGGCGGGGTATAGCAACACTACTGGTGGACAGAATACGGCGGTGGGTGAGTCCGCTTTATTTAGTAACACAATCGGCACTTATAATACAGGCATAGGTCGTGAAGCCTTACTATCTAATACCATAGGATATTGGAACGTAGCAATTGGACGTACAGCATTAGCATCTAATACATCAGGCGATCAAAACACCGCTATAGGCGGTGGTGCATTACAGTTAAACACCACCGCAGATGCCAACACAGCAGTTGGGTATCAAGCTGGGTATAGTAATACTACTGGTCAGCCAGTAACCGCTATGGGTTACTATACGCTAAATCAAAACACCACAGGTGTTCACAATAATGCTTACGGCTATCGTGCAATGCGTTTTAACACGACAGGGAGCTACAACACATCTCTTGGCTCAGATGCCCTATACTCCAACACCACAGCAAGCTACAACACAGCTGTGGGCAATCAAGCACTGTATAATTCAAATCGCACTACAGATGCTAACGGCTTTAATACTGCTATTGGGCATCAAGCAGGTTATCAAGGTTCGTCAGGGCAATTGAACACTTATGTGGGGCAATCCTCTGGGTATTATATTACAACTGGTTCTAAAAACACCATCCTTGGTTGTTATACAGGCAATAACGGCGGCTTAGACATCCGCAACTCAAGCAACAATACCGTGCTGTCTGATGGGGATGGTAATGTTAGATTGCATATTAACGAGTTTGGTAATGCATCTACTAATGGTACATTTGCTCTAAATCCAACATTCTCTACTACAACTTCTATGAATGATGTTTTAAGAATTAACAGCTCAAGCACTGGATCAACTGGAGTTGGTCATGGATCAGCAATATATTTCTTAGGTGAAAGGAATGATGGTAATACACAGGCTATGGCGAAAATTGGTTCTATAGCTTCTACAAATAGTGGAACTTCCTTTGCCTCAGATTTAGTATTTCATGCTGGGCCATCTGGAGTGCCTGTTGAAAAAGTGCGTATCACATCGAATGGTGAGTTACTTGTAAACAAAACTGCAACACTTGAAGACTGTAGAATGGAAATTAATCACGGCTCAAGATGGGGTCTGATTTTAGATGGAGATGGAAGTGGTACAGATAACCACATAATGTTTACAAGGTCAGGTGGGACTAGAGGGTATATAACATCCTCATCAAGTTCAGTTTCTTACAATACATCCTCAGACTACAGACTTAAAGAAAACGTAGTAGACTTAACAGGAGCGTCTGCAAGAGTTAATCAACTTAACCCATCACGTTTTAACTTTATAGCTGATGGTACTGATACAGTAGTAGATGGCTTCTTAGCTCACGAAGTTGCAACAGTAGTACCAGAAGCAATTACTGGCACACATAACCAAGTTAAGGTTTGGAAAGAGGGCGAAGAGTTACCAGATGGTGCTTCTGTTGGAGATAACAAGCTAGACGATGATGGTAATACAATCCCTATTTACCAAGGTATAGACCAAAGCAAGTTAGTACCGCTACTTACAGCCGCACTGCAAGAAGCATTAACAGAAATAGCATCCCTAAAGACTAGGGTACAAGCATT
>Ga0247605_1000038_pt1 | contig 14342 bp, 12 predicted proteins | sample 91RmetaT_FD_186074 | JGI IMG/M metagenome (GOLD analysis project Ga0247605, IMG submission 186074) | Metatranscriptome of seawater microbial communities from Monterey Bay, California, United States - 91R (Metagenome Metatranscriptome) | ecosystem: Environmental > Aquatic > Marine > Coastal... | reverse complement strand
GGAGATTTTACAGACAGTGCTGGCCCTGGTATTGATATGTATTCAATGCGTCAAGCATTAGGTGTCACTGCAGGGATTACACCATTCAATTTTCCAGCAATGATACCAATGTGGATGTTTGCTCCCGCAATTGTTTGTGGAAATGCATTTATATTAAAACCTTCAGAGCGTGATCCTTCTGTTCCATTAATGCTAGCTGAATTATTAAAAGAAGCTGGACTTCCAGATGGAATTTTACAGGTTGTAAATGGTGATAAAGAAGCTGTTGACGCTTTATTGCATTCAGAAACAGTTCAATCGATTGGATTCGTTGGATCTACCCCTATTGCTGAATATATTTATGCGACAGGTTGTGCTAATGGTAAGCGCGTTCAATGTTTTGGTGGTGCTAAAAATCACATGATAATTATGCCAGACGCTGATTTAGATCAAGCTGCTGATGCCCTTTTAGGTGCTGGTTATGGTGCTGCAGGTGAGAGATGCATGGCAATTTCCGTTGCTATCCCCGTTGGAGAAGAAACTGCAGATAAATTAATTGAAAAATTAATCCCAAGAATAGAAACATTAAAAGTAGGCCCATACACAGCAGGTAATGATGTTGACTATGGACCAGTAATCACATCTGCGGCCAAAGAAAATATTTTAAAATTAGTACAGTCAGGAATAGATCAAGGCGCCAAATTAGTTGTCGATGGGCGTGATTTTAATTTGCAGGGCTATGAAGATGGCTTTTTTGTTGGGCCACACTTATTTGATAATGTTACTTCAGATATGGATATTTACACTAAAGAAATATTTGGTCCTGTACTTTCGACAATTAGAGCAAAAACTTATGAAGAGGCAATTGGTTACGCTATGGATCATGAGTATGGAAACGGAACAGCAATTTATACGCGTGATGGTGACACTGCTCGTGACTTTGCCAACAGAATAAATGTTGGAATGGTTGGTATTAATGTTCCTATCCCAGTGCCATTAGCTTATCATACCTTTGGTGGTTGGAAAAAATCTGTATTTGGAGATTTAAATCAACATGGGCCAGATGCATTCAAGTTTTATACAAGAACAAAAACTGTAACTGCACGATGGCCTTCTGGTATTAAAGAAGGTGGTGAATTCTCTATACCTGTAATGAAGTAAGTTAAAATGTTTATAAAATTTACGCTGTTTTTGTTGAACAAAAACAGCGTTTTTTATGTTTTTGGAAGAAATAGTGTCAAAAATTAAAGATACTTATATAAAAAAATCAATATATATAAATTATTGATTTTATTTGGCTCTGAAATAATACAATACTCTAGTTTTGTTCTATTGTGTCATGGGTTTAGAATGATTAACTTTATTAAACAAACTTTAATTAATAAAAGTTTATTAAGAAGATGAGGAGAACATTATGGCTACTATATCTCAGCAATTAGAAGAAAGACGGCGAGAAGCACGTCTTGGGGGTGGTCAAGATAGAATTGATGCGCAGCATTCTAAAGGCAAATTAACTGCCAGAGAGCGTATTGAAGTTCTTTTAGATAGTGGCAGCTTTGAAGAATTTGATATGTATAAAACACACAGATGTGTGGATTTTGGTATGGCGGAAAAGCAAATACCAGGAGATGGAGTTGTTACGGGATGGGGTACGATAAATGGTAGACCTGTTTATTTGTATTCACAAGATTTCACAGTCTTTGGTGGTTCATTATCAGAAACACATGCAGAAAAAATATGTAAGATTATGGATTTAGCTATGCAAAATGGTGTTCCCGTAATTGGTATTTCTGATAGTGGAGGTGCGCGGATACAAGAAGGTGTAGCCTCTTTGGCAGGTTACAGCGAAGTCTTTAGGCGAAATGCTCAAGCCTCTGGGGCAATACCGCAAATATCTATGATTATGGGTCCATCAGCGGGGGGAGCAGTTTATTCACCTGCAATGACTGATTTTATATTTATGGTAAAAGATACCTCATACATGTTTGTGACAGGTCCTGATGTTGTGAAAACAGTTACTAATGAAATTGTATCATCTGAAGACTTAGGGGGAGCCTTAACTCATACCAAAAAATCTTCTGTAGCAGATGGTGCATATGAAAACGATATCGAAGCATTGTTGGATTTAAGACGCTTTTATTCATTTTTACCACTAAATGCTGGAGCATCTGCGCCACATCAAAAATCTAGTGATACATGGGATCGTGAAGATACTTCACTTGATACATTAGTACCTCAAAATCCAAATCAGCCGTATGACATGCGTGAAGTGGTTATTAAATTAGCTGATGAAGGTAACTTTTTTGAAATTCAAAAAGACTTTGCTGGAAACCTTTTAGTAGGTTTTATTCGAATAAATGGTGAAACAATTGGCGTTGTTGCTAATCAACCTCTCGTATTAGCAGGATGTTTAGATATAAATGCGAGTAGAAAAGGTGCAAGGTTTGTAAGATTTTGTAATGCATTTAGTATTCCCATTTTAACACTTGAAGATGTTCCTGGTTTTTTACCTGGAACAGCTCAAGAATATGGTGGCATTATAAAACATGGTGCAAAATTATTGTTTGCCTACGCTCAGGCAACTGTACCTTTGGTTACAGTAATTACGAGAAAGGCATATGGAGGTGCATATTGTGTAATGGCGCCTAAACATCTTGGTGCAGATGTGAATTATGCGTGGCCGTCTGCACAGATTGCTGTGATGGGTGCAAAAGGTGCAACAGAAATTCTACATCGTGCTGATTTGGGTGATGATGATAAAATTGCACAGCATACAGCGGATTATGAAGAGAGGTTTGCTAATCCTTTTGTAGCAGCTCAACGGGGCTTCGTAGATGAAGTAATAAATCCAAGATCTACTCGTAGGAGAATTGCAAGAAGTTTTGAGCTTTTGAAAAATAAAAAAGTTCACCAACCATTTAAAAAACATGACAACATCCCATTGTAGGTAACTGATATGATTAAGAAAATTTTAGTAGCAAATCGTGGTGAAATAGCATGTCGCGTTTTTAAAACAGCAAAAAAAAATGAATATTCAAACCGTTGCAGTCTATTCTGACGCCGATGAAAATGCGCTCCACGTTAAAATGGCTGATGAGGCTGTTTATATTGGTGCTTCAGCCGCATCAGAAAGCTATTTAAGCATAGATAAGATTATTACTGCGTGTAAAGAAACTGGAGCAAATGCTGTACACCCTGGTTATGGTTTTTTATCAGAGCGGGCTGAGTTTTGTGAGCGTTTAGCTGCAGAAAATATTATCTTTGTTGGACCACCTGTAAAAGCCATCGAAGCAATGGGTGATAAAATTACTTCTAAGAAAATTGCTCAAGATGCAAATGTTTCCACAGTTCCGGGTCACATGGGATTAATTGATGATGCACAACATGCTGTCGCTATATCAAATAAAATTGGTTATCCTGTTATGATTAAGGCTTCTGCTGGTGGTGGAGGTAAAGGCATGCGAATTGCTTGGAATGATGAAGAAGCAATAGAAGGTTTTGCCAGGTCAAAATCTGAGGCAGCGAGTAGTTTTGGTGATGATAGAATATTCATTGAAAAATTTATTGTTGAACCACGTCACATAGAAATTCAGGTCTTGGCAGACCAGCATGGTAATTGTGTTTATTTAGGTGAACGTGAATGTTCTATTCAGCGCCGTAATCAAAAAGTAATTGAAGAAGCTCCAAGTCCATTTTTGGATGAAAAAACACGAGCAGCAATGGGTGAGCAATCATGTGCACTTGCACAAGCCGTTGGATATACAAGTGCAGGCACAGTGGAATTTATCGTAGATAAAGAAAGAAATTTTTATTTTCTTGAAATGAATACACGATTACAGGTTGAACATCCAGTTACAGAATTAATTACTGGAATTGATCTTGTGGAACAAATGATCCGAGTTGCAACAGGTGAAAAGCTAAACTTTAAACAAAATTCCATTAAATTGAATGGTTGGGCAATGGAAAGCCGTTTATATGCAGAAGATCCTTACCGCAATTTTCTACCATCAATAGGTCGTTTGACACGATATCGGCCGCCGGCTGAAAGTGTTGCAAAAGATTGTATTGTTAGAAACGATACTGGTGTTTTTGAAGGTGGGGAAATTTCTATGTTTTATGACCCTATGATTGCCAAGTTATGCACGTGGTCAACTGATAGAACAAAAGCAATTTGTGCAATGGAAACTGCACTAGATCGATTTGAAATTGAAGGTATTGGACATAATTTGCCATTTTTATCTGCCGTTATGGGGCACGCTAGATTTAAATCTGGGAACATAACAACTGCATTTATAGATGAAGAATATCCAAATGGATTTGAAGGTGTAATTCCAAATGATGAAATATTAACAGTCTTATCCGCTACTGCTTTAATTATTACTAGAATGAAAATGCAGAGAATTTCTGAGCGTGACAGTACTTTTGACAATCCAGTCCCCCAAAAAGATAATTTAGTTACCAGAATAGGCAGGAAAAATACGAATGTAACTATTAGTGATAAAAAAAATGGCTATGAGATTTCACTTGGTAATAAATCTTTTTTAGCATCTATCAAATATGAATTGGGTGGAACTTTAGCTGAGCTATCAATTGATGGAATCCTACATGCAATTAAAGTTGCGCCAGTTATTGGTGGATATCGTTTGCGTTTAAGGGGTGTAGAGCAGGTAGTGAGGGTAATGAATTCACGCATTGCAGAATTATCTGATTTAATGCCAGATAAATTACCAGCAGATACATCTAAATTCTTATTGTGCCCAATGCCCGGTTTGATGGTTTCTATTCTAGTTTCTGAAGGAGATATTATTGAGGAAGGTCAAGCCTTGGCAATGGTGGAAGCAATGAAAATGGAAAATGTGCTTAGAGCAGAAAAGCCAGGTAAAGTGTCTAAAATATCTGTTTCTGAAGGAGATAGTTTGGCTGTTGATGAAATAATTATGGAGTTTGAATAATTAAGGTATTTCACGCAAAGTTTGTAAATATTTTGCTATATCTTAATAATTAAGGGGCAATAATGGCAATTGATAGAAAAAAAATATGGACTGAGTTGGCAACCAAAGAAGCAAATGGCAAAAAAACCATTAGCTACTAAGACACCAGAAAATATTGATATAAAGCCATTTTATGATGCTAAAGACTTACCTGTAAATTCTATTGACGATATTCCTGGCAAGGCTCCTTTCACACGAGGTGTTAAAGCTTCTATGTATACTGGGCGTCCTTGGACAATAAGGCAGTATGCAGGATTTTCAACAGCTCAAGAGAGTAATGCTTTTTACCGTCGTAATTTGGCAGCAGGTCAAAAAGGTCTTTCGGTAGCATTCGATTTAGCAACGCATCGTGGGTATGATAGTGATCATGCAAGAGTGCTTGGGGATGTTGGTAAAGCGGGCGTTGCAATAGATAGTGTTGAAGACATGAAAATATTATTTGATGGAATCCCACTTGATAAAATGTCTGTTTCAATGACAATGAACGGTGCAATTATTCCAGTTTTAGCAATGTTTATTGTTGCTGGTGAAGAGCAGGGTGTTGATAAATCTGTTTTATCTGGGACTGTGCAAAATGATATTTTAAAAGAATTTATGGTACGTAACACTTATATCTATCCACCTGAACCAAGCATGAGAATAGTTTCTGATATTATTGAATATACAGCTACAAAAATGCCAAAATTTAACTCAATATCAATAAGTGGATACCATATGCAAGAAGCTGGATCTACTTTAGCACAAGAGTTAGCTTACACCATAGCAGATGGTATGGAATATGTCCGGGCTGCATTAAATAGGGGCTTGGATATAGATATTTTTGCAGGAAGATTATCATTCTTCTTTTGTATTGGTATGAATATGTTCATGGAAGCTGCAAAGTTGCGCGCTGCAAGGCAAATGTGGGCAAAAATAATGACAGATTTTGGTGCTAAATCTGATCGGTCAAAAATGTTGCGAACACACTGTCAGACATCTGGTGTATCTTTGACTGAGCAAGATCCTTACAACAATGTTATTCGTACTACTATTGAAGCAATGGCTGCAACACTTGGTGGGACGCAATCACTTCATACAAATTCTTTTGACGAAGCTATAGCGTTACCTACAGAACAATCTGCAAGAATAGCAAGAAATACTCAATTAATACTTCAACATGAAAGTGGTATCACTGACGTTGTGGATCCATTAGGTGGATCATATTATATTGAAGCATTAACCAAAGATTTAGCAGATAAAGCTTGGGAACTAATTGAAGAAGTTGAAGAGCTCGGTGGAATGACTAAGGCTGTTGAAGCAGGGTTGCCCAAAATGAGGATAGAAGAAGCTGCCGCCAAACGTCAAGCAAGAGTTGATAAAGGTGAAGATGTTATTGTTGGGGTTAATAAATATCGCCTTGAAGAAGAAGAAGATATAAAAACTCGAGAGATTGATAATACAGCCGTGCGAGAAGCTCAAATTGAACAGTTGAATTTAATTAAACGCACACGAAATTCAGGTAATTGCATAAAAGCATTAGAAGATTTAGAAAAATCTGCTGCATCAGGTGAAGGTAACTTACTTGCTTATGCAATTGAAGCTGCACGAAATAGGGCAACTTTAGGTGAAATTTCTTATACTATGGAAAAAGCTTTTACACGACATTCAGCTACTACACGCATCATAAGTGGTGTTTATGAAAATGCATATGCAGGCGATCCTGAATACAGTAATTTACAAAAGCGAATAGAAGAAATGGAAAGACGACCACATGTATTTGTAGCAAAGGTTGGTCAAGATGGTCATGATAGAGGAGCAAAAGTTATTGCGACAGCTTTTTCAGATCTTGGATTTACTGTAGATCTTTCAGAAATGTTTGAAACGCCTCAAGAAATAGCAAATAAAGCAATAAAGCTTGAAGTTGATGTAGTTGGCATTTCGTCTTTAGCGGCAGGACATAAAACTTTGATTCCAGAAATCATCGAGCATCTGAAAGCAAAAGGAAGATTAGATATAATAGTGATTGCTGGTGGAGTTATTCCAGAAAAAGATTATGAATTTTTACGAAATGCTGGTGTTGCTGAAGTTTTTGGCCCTGGAACAAATGTTATAGATGCTGCTAACTCTATTTTAAGTCAGGTTAAAGGTTTAAGAAGGAACGTATAATGATTGGATCATTGAACCATATTGCAATTGCTGTTCCTGATTTAGATGAAGCCATGGCAAAGTATTCTGGCCCATTAGGGGCCAAGGTTGGACAACCTCAAAATCTTGTTGAACATGGTGTGACCGTAGTTTTCATTGATTTGCCAAATACCAAAATAGAGTTGATAAGTCCCTTCGGTGAAAATAGTCCTATTTTATCATTTATGAAAAAAAACCCTAATGGTGGTATTCATCATATTTGTTATGAAGTAGATTGTATAAATAGTGCTATTTCGAAATTAACTGAAGGTGGAGCAATGATATTAGGTGACGGGAAGCCTAAAATTGGAGCACATGGAAATCCTGTTATTTTTTTACACCCAAAGGACTTTAATGGTACATTGATTGAACTTGAAGAAGTGAGAGCTTAAAAAACAATCCTTATTACTTCAAATAGTCTTATTTTGTTTAATGAGCTTGACTTATAAACATGTTTTTACGATAAGCCACCATCCATAATATTTAATTTATGGTGTTTATATGATCGCTCTTTAAACGGGCGCGCAGTTTGAAGGCGGAGATGATCTCCAAAACGCTTGTTTACAAGGGCCGAAAGACGCGGAAATTAAAGGAAGACGCACATGTTTGCGGTATTAAAAACTGGTGGCAAGCAGTATAAAGTTGCAAATGGAGATATACTCCGAATTGAAAAAGTAACAGGTAATGCTGGTGAAAAAGTTCAATTTAATGAAATTTTGATGGTTGGTGGAGACAATTTAGTTGTTGGTGCACCAAATGTTGCAGGAGCTGCTGTTCAAGCTGAAATCCTGGAGCAGGGCAAAGGTCCTAAAGTTATAAATTATGTGAAACGTCGCCGTAAACATAGTTCACAACGCCGTAAGGGTCATCGCCAGCAAATTACAGTTCTACGTGTAACAGATATTCTGGCAAAAGGCGCAGAGAAATCTGGAGTATCTATTGCTGAAAACGGTCGTGGGTTTGATACAACTGCTGCTCCAGTAGCACCAGCGAAGAAACCAGCAGCCAAGAAACCAGTTGCTAAAAAAGCAGCAACTGAAAAGAAACCAGTCGCTAAAAAAGCAGCAGCTGAAAAGAAACCAGCAGCAAAAAAAGCGGCGCCTAAAAAGGCTGCAGCAAAAAAAAAGCTGAAGATAAATAGGAGCAAAGCGAAATGGCACATAAAAAAGCAGGCGGTTCATCCCGTAATGGTCGTGACTCCGCTGGACGTCGTCTTGGTGTAAAAAAATATGGTGGTGAACTAGTCATTCCAGGCAATATTATCTGTCGCCAACGTGGTAACAAGTGGTGGCCAGGTGAAAATGTAGGTCAGGGTAAAGATCACACATTATTTGCGCTCACAGATGGTAACGTTAAGTTCCATAAAGGTTTCAAAGGTCGCACTTTTGTATCAGTTTTACCAGTAGCTGAGGCTGCTGAATAAACTGACTTTAAAATAAATATTTAAGAAAGGGTCGGTCTTTACCGACCCTTTTTTTATTCCAAGAGCTTGTTCATTTGATCTAGCTTGTATATCGAATAATAAAAATTAAAGAGATAAATAATGAAGTTCCTTGATCTAGCAAAAGTTTACATAAAATCTGGTGCAGGTGGAAATGGATGTATTTCTTTCCGAAGAGAAGCTCATACTGAATATGGTGGCCCTGATGGCGGTAATGGTGGTCGAGGTGGTGATGTTGTTGTTGAGGCAATTGATAATCTTAATACACTTATTGATTTTAGGTACCAGCAACACTTTTTTGCTCAAAATGGCCGTTCAGGAATGGGAAAACAACGTTCTGGTGCAGATGGACAAGATATAGTTTTAAAAGTCCCAGTAGGCACAGAGATATTAGAAGAAGATCAAGAAACTGTAATTGTAGATTTAACTGAACCAGGTCAGAGATTTGTTTTATCTCAAGGTGGCAACGGTGGATTTGGCAACCTTCATTTTAAATCTTCAACAAATCAAGCGCCGAGACGAGCAAATCCTGGTCAACCATTTGTTGAACGAACTATTTGGTTGCGCTTAAAGCTGATTGCTGATGCTGGACTTCTTGGTTTGCCAAATGCTGGAAAGTCTACATTTTTAGCCGCTACATCAAATGCTAGGCCAAAGATCGCTGATTACCCATTTACTACATTGCATCCAAATCTAGGAGTTGTTGGCGTTGACAATAAAGAATTTGTAATTGCTGATATTCCAGGGCTTATTGAGGGTGCTTCAGAAGGGGTTGGATTAGGTGTCCGGTTTTTAGGTCATGTTGAACGTTGCGCGGTACTTTTACATCTTATCGACGGCACCTCAGAAACAGTTGTTGATGACTATAAAACTATCATCCAAGAACTTGAAAAGTATGGTGGAGACCTTGCAAATAGACCTAGGGTGACAGCTTTAAATAAAATAGATGCAATAGATGAAACTGAATTAGCAATAAAAGCGCATGAATTAGAACTTCATATAGGTTCACCCATTTTGCAATTATCAGGCGTTTCTAGGGCAGGTTTAACTGACGTTTTGAGAGCAGTTGCAGCAGAAGTAGAGCATCGCGACGCTTTAGAGAAGATAAGTAAAACTGATAGTGGAGATGAGGAACCGGGTGGATGGCGACCTTAAATGATTACAAGCGTATAATTATCAAGATTGGCTCAGCGCTATTAGTAGATGGGTCAACTGGAAATATTCGTACAGATTGGTTGCGAGGATTAGCTGCTGATGTTGCGAGACTTAAATCCCAAGGGCAAGATGTGATAATCGTGTCTTCTGGTTCAATAGCTTTAGGTAGAAGCGTATTGAGATTAACAGAAAAAGTTTTATCACTTGAGGAAAGTCAAGCATCTGCTGCGGTGGGTCAAATTCGATTAGCACAAGCGTATGAAGCTGCATTAGGCACTCTTGGCATTAAAACTGCACAAATTTTATTAACTCTTGAAGATAGTGCAGATAGGCGGCGATATTTAAATTCAAGAAGAACTATGACTGCATTGCTTGGATTAGATGTCGTCCCGATTGTGAACGAGAATGATACTGTAGCAACAGACGAGATTAGGTTTGGAGATAATGACCGCCTAGCCTCACAAGTTGCAGCTATGGTTGAAGGTGATCTCTTGATATTACTATCTGATGTTGACGGTCTATACACTGGAGATCCACGAATTGATAAATCTGCTCATCATATTCCTGTCGTGGAGAAAATAACACCAGAAATGGAAATATGGGCAGGTGATGCTGCTTCATCATCCTCTAAAGGTGGAATGAAAACAAAAGTAATGGCTGCAAAAACTGCAATGTCAGCAGGGTGTGAAATGGTGATCATGGAAGGCAATGTTGAAAGACCGCTAACTGCTTTATCTGCGGGTGTAAAATGTAGTTGGTTTAAATCATCAAGTACTCCTAATCTTGCCCGTAAAATATGGATTTCTGGAATGAAGCCAAAAGGTACAATAATTATTGATCATGGTGCTGAAATTGCATTAAAAGCAGGCAAATCGTTATTATCAGTTGGTGTTAAATCTATTCAAGGTATATTTGATAGAGGTGATATGGTTTGTATCCAAAATGAAATGCACCAAGAATTAGGCAAAGGACTTACAAGTTACGATATGCGTGAGGCTGAATTAATTTCAGGTAAAAAAACATCAGATATATCTGAAATTTTAGGTTACGAAGGGCGCGGTGCTTTAATTCATCGTGATGATATGGTTTTATGAGGGTTCGATGGATATTGAATTAGAAATGAAAAAAATTGGCCAAAATGCAAAAGATGCAAGCATGATATTAGCTTGTGCAAGCGCTGACCAAAAACAAAAAGCCCTTGAAAATGCTGCTGATATTATTTGGGAAAAAAAAGAAGATATTCTCATTGAAAATAATAACGACTTGAAGCTTGCAAGAGAAAAAAAACCTTTCTAGTGCAATGATAGACAGACTTTTGTTAGATGAGGATAGAATTAAGTCAATTGTTGATGGATTAAGATCTATAGCTGCACAAAATGATCCTATTGGTGTTGTTTTAACTGAATGGGATCAACCTTCGGGGTTAAATATTCAAAGAGTTAGAACACCTTTAGGTGTTATTGGTGTTATTTATGAAAGTCGCCCAAATGTTACTGCTGATGCTGGAGCGCTATGTTTGAAAGCCGGTAATTCAGTTATTCTTAGGTGTGGATCAGAAAGTTTTCATTCTTCTGGTGCAATTCATAAATGTTTAGTTCAGGGTCTTGTTTCAGTGGGACTACCATCTAGCGCAATTCAGTTAGTGCCAAGCCGTGATCGTGCAATTGTTGGTGAGATGCTAAGGATGACTGATTTTATAGATGTCATTGTTCCTCGTGGAGGAAAAAGTCTTGTTGGTAGAGTACAATCAGAAGCACGCGTACCAGTTTTTGCGCATTTAGAAGGCATCTGTCATATTTATATAGATAAAGATGCTGATATTGAGAAAACTAGAGCTGTAATTATGAATGCAAAAACACGTAGAACTGGAATTTGTGGTTCAGTCGAATGCTTATTGATTGACCATGAATTTTTTACAAAAAACGGCGCAATATTTATTGAAGATTTAATTTCTGCAGGTGTTGAAGTTAGAGGGGATAAAACAATTCAATCAATAGCAGGGGTAATTGCTGCTAATGATCAAGATTGGGGGAAAGAGTATTTGGATATGATTATTTCTGCTAAAATAGTCAATGGAATTGGCGATGCAATAAATCATTTACGTTATTTTTCCTCAAACCATACAGATTGTATTATGACGGAGAATAAATCTACTGCATCAGAATTTTTCCAAAAAGTTGATAGTGCCATTGTAATGCTAAATGCATCCACTCAATTTGCCGATGGCGGTGAATTTGGAATGGGTGCAGAAATTGGTATAGCGACTGGGAAAATGCATGCACGAGGTCCCGTTGGAGTAGAACAATTAACAAGTTTCAAATATTTAGTTACTGGTGATGGTTCTGTAAGAAAGTAACCTTATCAAAATACAAAGGCTAGGGTAGCCATCTGTTACTGATCGCGCTAAACATCTAAGAAGTAGATTAATCCTTATCTGATGACAGGGACTTGAATGAAGAATTTTACAATTAAACAAATCGCTGATGAATTAGGTGCAGAAGCTTTTGGTGATTTAGAGTTAAAAATTTCAGGAGTTAATGCTCCATCTAGAGCGTCAATTAATGAATTAGCCTTAGCAATGGATCCAAGTTATGAAGAATCCCTTAATTCTTCAGATGCAAACGCTGCAATAGTTTGGCCTGGAGCTGATTGGAAAAAAATAGGGCTCATGGGAGGAATAATAGCCCCTCGATCCCGATATATTTTGTCTGGTATAACACATTTATTTGAAAAAAAACCAGAAATTGTTGAGGGAATACACCCTTCAGCCATAATTTCCAAAAGTGTTATTTTAGGTAAAAATATTTCTATAGGGGCATTTGTTGTTATAGGTGAAAGAGTAAAAATTGGTAATAATACAAAAATTTTATCTCACACGACTATATCTGAGGATGCCATTATTGATGAAAATGCACTTATATATTCTGGAGTACGTATTGGAGCACGAGTCAAAATAGGTAAAAACTTTATATGCCAATCTAATACGGTAATTGGAGTAGATGGTTTTTCTTATGTTACGCCTGAACCAGGAGCAGTTGAAGAAGCTAAAAGAACAGGCAAGATTACTGCGAATTCAAGAACTGAACGCTTCGAACGTATCAATTCACTAGGAACTATAATAATTGGCGAAAATGTTGAGATTGGAGCCAATAGTGCTATCGACCGGGGAACTATTGAAAATACAATTATTGGTGATGGTAGCAAATTAGATAACTTGGTTCATATTGCTCACAATGTAAATATAGGCTCAACTTGTTTGATTTGTGCGCAGGTGGGAATTGCTGGCAGCTCTGTAATTGGCGACAGAGTTGTTTTAGGTGGGCAAGTTGGCGTTGCTGACCATATATCTATAGGATCAGATGTTATAGTTGCTGGCAAATCTGGAATTTCATCTAATGTACCATCTGGGCGAATTATGATGGGTAATCCTGCAATGCGAATGGATTTGAATATAGAATCTTACAAAGCAGTCCGCCGTTTGCCACGTATTCTAGCTAAGTTTGCTAAAATTGAAGAGTTTATTTCTAATAATAAAAAAAATAAATAAATTGTAGAGTATTTAGATGTCAGTATCAGTAAAAGATAAAGTTCTTATTATCATTGCAGAGCAAGCGATGTTGGAAACATCTGAAATAAAATTAAACATGTCAGTTGAAGATTTAGGATTGGACAGTCTTGGTCTTGTTGAAGCTATATTCTCTATTGAAGAGACCTTTAGTGTAAATGTGCCATTTAATGCGAATGATCCAACTGCATCAGATTTTGATATAAGCAGTGTAGGAGCCATAATTAAAGCAATTGATAAGTTGGTTATGGAGAAAAGTAATTAACAAATGGTAAGAGTTGTTATTACAGGACAAGGAACAATTAATGCTTTGGGTTCCGATGTTGCATCAACCGTAGACGCTATGGAAAGAGGTCAATCAGGAATATCTTTAATGGACTTTCCAAATGTTGATCGATTGAATGTTAAAATTGGTGGGCAAATAAAAGATTTTGACCCCAAAGTATATTTTGACCGCCAAAAAATAACTTTTTATGACCGATTTACTCAGTTTGCATTAATTGCTGCTAAAGAAGCTATTTTACAATCTGGATTGGTGTTTGAGGGCGAACTTTCTCAATATTCAGGTGTAATATTTGGTACCGCTGGGGGAGGCTTACAAACACAAGATGAAAATTATCGTGCTGTTTATGAAGAAGGTAAAAATAGAGTTCATCCATTTGTAGTGCCACGTCTAATGAATAATGCTGCAGTCAGCCATGTGTCTATGTCAAACAACCTCAAAGGCCCAAGTTTTACTGTTTCGACGGCGTGTGCTTCTTCAAATCATGCAATGGGACAAGCATTTCATTTAATAAGATCAGGGGCTGCAAAGGTTATGATAGCTGGTGGATCAGAAAGTATGCTTTGTTTCGGAGGAATAAAGGCTTGGGAAGGTCTGAGGGTAATGTCCCAAGATGGCTGTAGACCTTTTTGTGCAACAAGAAATGGTATGGTGCAAGGAGAAGGAGCGGCAGTTTTCGTGTTTGAGGAATTTGAGCATGCTCGAGCAAGAGGTGCAAATATTTTAGCAGAAATATCTGGGTTTGCCATGAGTAGTGACGCTGGT
>Ga0247605_1000037_pt1 | contig 14389 bp, 14 predicted proteins | sample 91RmetaT_FD_186074 | JGI IMG/M metagenome (GOLD analysis project Ga0247605, IMG submission 186074) | Metatranscriptome of seawater microbial communities from Monterey Bay, California, United States - 91R (Metagenome Metatranscriptome) | ecosystem: Environmental > Aquatic > Marine > Coastal... | reverse complement strand
TAATCCTTCTCCTGCTACACCAACAGCCCTCATTTCCCAAGTTCTAATATTAGCAGTTCCACTTGCTGCATATAATCTAATAATAGAATCAAGACCACTTCCTGCAACTTCTAAATTAGTATAAGGAGAGGTAGTCCCAATTCCTACGTTTCCACCATTAAAATAACTATCTCCATCACTATCAATTTCAACTTTAATAGCTCCAGAAGCATTTTTCAAAAAGAACAAAGCATCTGTATCTGCATTTTCATAAAACCCACCCAAAGAAACACCATCGCTTGAAACAAAATGTTGTATATAGTTTCCTGCACCAGAACTTTTAATTTCAAGCTTGTATGAAGGGTCAATTCCAATTCCTACTCTACCAGAACTGTCTATACGCATTCTTTCTGTATTTCCCCCAGTAGAAAAAAGCATATTAGATTGAGAACGTATTGCAAAATCTCCAGCTGCTGAACTTGAAATCATTTGCCCTCCAGTATGTACAGCTTGCATACCTGCTTTGAATGTTGTAGAATCAAAAAATCTTAATGCTAAATTTGATGAACTATTTAAATCAAGAGTATGAGTACTGCTTGCAGCACCTCCTATTCCCACATTTCCTGCAAAAGTTGAGTTTCCATCTACTATTGATAAAACGTCAGTTGCAGTACCCGCAATACGTTGTCTTAATCTTAATTCACCATCATCAGTATCGTGTCTTAATATATCAAAAGAACCATAAAAAGTAGAATCTCCATATCCAAAAGTTCTCATAACATATTCGCCATCAGAAGCCCCTGTATGAGTACCTTGAATATAAGAGTAATCTGTACTTGATAAATCTATATTTCTTCCTACTGTTAAATTTCCTGCAAAAGTTGCATTGCCAGTAAACGTTGGTGAAGCTAATGGGGCTTTTAAAGCAATACTATTTGTAACTGTTGTGCTAAAGTTTACATCATCACCAAGCGCTGCAGCTAATTCATTAAGTGTATCTAATGTAGATGGCGCAGAATCTGTTATAGCTGCTACTATAGTTGATTGTGTGGCATAACCATTAGAAGATAAGTAAGAACCTACTCTAGCATCTGTATAATACAAGTTACTGCCTTCACCAATATGTGCGGTAGTTATACCGTGGCTTGAGTGTAAATTACCCTGGACTATTACCCCGTCTGATATAAGTTTTACTTTAGTTTGCGCCATATTAATTATTTTCTAACGTTTCTATTCTAGCTTTTAAGCTATCGTTATCTGCTTTTAGTTCTTGTATTGACTTAACTAAATGAGCAACAATACCTGATGTCATTCCACCTGTTAAACCTTTACGTTCTTCTTCCCCTTCATTAGATAGATTTTCTACAACATATTCTGGAAATATTTCTTCAACTTCTTGGGCAATAAAACCTGCTTTGGTATGTTCTCCTGTTTTTTTCCAATCAAACTCAACAGGATTAAGTTTATTAATTTTATCTAAAGAACTTTCAATTGTTTTTATGTTTTCTTTTTCTCTAATATCAGAAATTATAGCAAATTGAGCATTGTTTGCTCCATTTCCTACAATACCTCCCATTGATTGTCCCGCTGCATTTGTAACACTTGAGAAAAACTGAATAAATCTACAACTTGAATTTGTACTTGTGTCTCTTTGTAAAATGTTTACAACAGGTACATTAGCTGTTCCAGAATTATTATAAAAACCTGTAGGTGCAATTCCTGCTGTTTGACTATTGCCCTCAATTAAGTGAGTATTTACAATATTATTAACATCTCCTACGCCTGCGGCACCAACTATTAATCCACCCCCACTTGTAATACGCATTTTTTCTGCTAAAGCACCACTTGTGCCTGTACCTTTAAAAGAAAAAACCATATCAGCAGTAAAATTTCCATTATCTTCTGCTTTTATTTGAGATTGTATAGGCTGACTATGGCTTGTTGCTTTAAAATTTAAGAAATTACTTGTAGCTCCAGCCGTTGATGCTATTGATATTTCAGGATTAGAACTTGATTCAACCTCTAATTTAGCACTAGGCGAAGTTGTTCCAATTCCTACTTTTCCTGAACTGTCTAAAACCATTGCGACACTTGTTCCTCCTGTTCCTATCTTAACAGAGCCATCGGTGTGTCCATATATCTGACCTTTGATCGCATCAGACGCATTTACAAAATTTACACCACCAATGTTACCGCTTGTTCTATCAGATTTAATGTCAAGATCTGTAAAGGCGCTACCTTCATTTATTCTGAAGTTACCAGCTACATCTAATTTGTAGTCAGGGTTAGTTATTCCAATTCCTACGTTTCCTAAACTATCAATACGCATTCTTTCTGAAGTTGAATTACCTGTTACTGTATAAAAAGATAATTCAGCACTAAAATTATTAGCTTGTGCTATTGACCTTATTTGAGCTCTTCCTCCAGTTCCAGCAGTTAATCCTATAATTAAATCGCTACCAGCATCTGGTTCTTTTAAATCTAATAAAACTGTACTTGGTATGCTCGTTTGTCCAATTCCTACGTTTCCAGAACTGTCTATACGCATTCTTTCGTTCCAAGTAAGTGCTGCATCCGCAGTACCACTTACAGCATTTCGAAAATATATTGTACCATCTCCACCAAGAGATATTTGTGCAGCTTCATCTGATTCTATGTATTTTTCACCACCATCATAATACATATTATTAGATAGGTATGTTCCATTATAGGCTTCCCACAAAGCAGCTCTTGTAGAAATTTGCAAGGCTTTAGTTCCGCCTGCAGTTGTCCAAGCTTTTGGAGTCGTCCCGATTCCTACGTTTCCTGAACTGTCTATACGCATTCTTTCTGCTGTACTACCACCAGCTATAAACTGTATCTCCCCGTCATCTGTACCTGCTCTTAATGTTAAAAGATTAGTAGTAACATTTCTGTATAAAGTATTTGTCCTACTGCCAGTTGAGGTTGAAGTTCTAAAACCAGCAACTGCGTTTGTTCCACTTGTTTCAGCATAAATCCAATTTTCAGTTGCTTTAACTGTATGTAATGTAGTGGAAGGTGAAGTTGTTCCAATTCCTACATTTCCTCCGTTTTGAATCCAAAGTGGCGCTTGTGCTGTGTTTATATTGTATAATCCAAATCCGGCGGTACCAAAAGTACCATTGAATAAATAAAAACCATTAGCGCCCCCAACTGCCTCCCATCTCATACCGTTTTGAGAAGTTCCTCCATCAATAGATATTTTATTTGAGCCAGTATCAGAAATTACTAATTTTGCATTAGTAGGCGAAGTCGTTCCAATCCCTACATTTCCTCCTCCAAATAAAGCAGCATAATTTGTTGAAGCGCCTTCTGCTGTTACTTGTAATCCAATATTTTTTGTTGCACCAGAACCATAAGCACCACCTTGAAATCCCCAATTTGTTCCACTTGTTGCTGATTGAATAGCTTGTATTGCTCTACCATTTGCTGTATCATCAGCTACAGTTAACTTATAACTAGGGCTAGTTTCTCCAATTCCTACGTTTCCAGTAAAACTAGGCGAAGCCAACGGAGCTTTTAATCCAATGCTTGTGGCTGTAGTTGTGGCAAAGTTAGGATCATCACCTAATGCTGCCGCTAGTTCATTTAAAGTATCTAACGTTGTAGGAGCCGAAGCAACTAACCCTGCAACTTCTGTATCTACATAGTTTTCTGTTGCGTAGCTGTTTGTTGTTAAATAATTACCAACTTCTGTTGGAAATGATGTAGCCGTTGCCACACTAGAAGAATTACCTAACCAAAAATGATCGTTAGCAATATTGGGAATATCGTTTGTTCTAAGTATTGATGACACCAATAACGAACCTGAATTGCCACTAGAGGATCTTGCAATTTTAGCAATGTTTTGGATTAAATTGCTACCAGTTGGTTTTGTCATTGTTAAACCACCACCAGCTTTTACATATACAGTGTCGTTTGATGTTGTGCTCGTGCCATCAATTGTGTTTGTTGTAATGTTTCTTAAATAGCCACCCGTAATTGCATAGCCTTCTGCATTTACAGCAAGTGTAGTTAATAACAATCCTGCCGCTGGCATTTTAGCACTATTGCTTGCGTCTGCTGGTGCTATTTGTAATCTTGCTGAATTACCAACGTTACCGCTAATGTATACTGGAGTTCCTTTTGATATGCTTGCATTATGTGTATTTTTTACAGGCACAATTACAGAACCAGCTTGTAAACTGTCTGCTTGCGTAGCTGATGCAATACTGATAACCTCTATGTCCACTCCATTCGCTGGAGCTGCATCAAAACTAAGTGTAGTTGAGTCAACGCTGTAAGTATTTTTAAATTGATAAACACCATTTAAAAATATTAAAGTTTTAACTTCATTGTCTATAGCGTTTGCTAACGTAAAATCTGTTGCTGAGCCGTTGCCTGTAAAATTATCTTGATAAATAATCGTAGGCCCTGTGTTTATAGCTGAAATAGAAATAACCTCTATGCTGTGACCACTAATTGGTGCAGTTGTAAAGGTTATTGTTGATCCCGATACGGAATACGTGTCTTTTTCTTGATAAACACCATCTATATATATTTGTGTTTGGTCTTCATCAGTAATTGAATTTTGTAAATCAAATGACACCGTACTCCCATCTCCAGTGAAATTATCTCTATAAATTACAGAGGCTGCATCACTTGTTCCAGCTTCCGAAAAAGATAAATTACCAGAACCATCAGTTGTGATAACTTGTCCGCTGCTACCATCTGACGCTGGGAAAGTATACGCGTCGTTAATTCTTATATTACTAAGAAAGCGATTTGCCATATTAAATTTATAAAATTATATTAACCTATTTTTGTAATAAGTACTCTAATATCGTTTGTTGTTGGTGCAGAGTTGAAACCAATTGTTACAACTGATGTAGATGTTCTTACTACGTCTGCGTAAACTGTATCTAATGAACTATTGTCGTAAAGCTGCACAATTACATCCTGAGAACCTAAATTGTGTGTTACAGTGTAAGAAGTTGCGGACCCATCACCTATTGATGTTGCATAAGTGCTTTCACCAACAGTCTGTACTTCGTAGTAGTTAGTTCCATCTTTAGTAAGTTCCCAAATATCTGTACCTTCATTCCACCTAAATACTACATTATCTGAAGTTCCTCTTTCAACTTCAATACCTGCATTTTCACTTGGGGTGCCTGCTTCATTACTATTTAAAGTAATTATATTATCAGCAAGATTTATTGTTTCTGTATTTACAGTTGTTGTTGTGCCCGATACTGTTAAATTTCCAGAAACTATTAAGTTACCAGAAACCGTCGGGTTTGCAACTAATCCAATTGTTATTTCATTATTACTTACTGCAGTATCAATTTCGTTTGCAGTTCCAGAAAATGTTAAAGTGTCAGTTCCAACTGAAACAACATCATCAGACCCACTATCTGCTGCAATTGTTAAATCTGTACTAATTGAAGCGGTTCCAGCTGCCGTTAATCTACCTTGTGCATCTACAGTAAATGTTGGTATCGCTGTGGCAGAACCATACGAGCCAGCCGTTACCGTTGTGTCAGCTAAATCAATTGTTTGAGTGTGTTGCCCAGATGTTGTACTTACTGTTCCTGTTAATCCAGTTCCAGCTGTTATATTAACGCCAGTTATGTCACCACCTACATTGGTCCAATTTGAACCATCGTAAACTTTTAATTGGTTGTCTGACGTATTATATATTATCCAACCCGCGGTTTGCCCGGACGACGGGTCAGTGGCTAGTTTCTGAATTACCGCATTTTGTAATTCGTTTTTGTTTAAATTAATATCTGTTAAATATGAGAGTGCCATAGTTTATTAGTTTACGTATACTTTACCTTGAAATGAGGCTTTAAATGTTATAGTGAAATTATTGTTGTCTATATGTTGAATGTCGCCCACTATATGAGATCCCGCTGAATCAACTGTTGTTACAGATGGGAACTTACCTAAATTGTGGGCTATTGTTTGAGTTGAATTAGCAATGAAATTAATATTAGATGTAATAAAATTTTTATCTGTTCTACCTGAGTTATCTAGATTAAATAAATAATATTTATCATCCCTTAAAGTGCCATTGCCATTTAAATAACCTAAGTTAAATGTTAAAAAATTATCTGATGGGTTAGCTTGGACTGCGCTTATAAAAGCATAATGGCCAAATTCACTTATATTATCAACGTTAGATATTTTCAATCCTTGATCTACTAAATGATTATAGAACTCAACCATGTTTAAATTATCCAAGTTATTTATAGAAACTTTCAAAGATGTTATTGAATCAAAAGCAACCCCTGTTCCGCCTGAAGGTAATTTAAAATGTCCTGACAATAAGCTTCCACCCTGTGGCGTGAATTTATTTACTACCCCGTTTAAATTAATTAGGCCTGAAGTATTTAAAAACCCTACAATATTTTCTAGTTTAAAATTTTTAGTACCATTCCCTGAGGAATCTGTTCCTATAACTTTATCGTTTTTAGAAACGGTATTGTCTAAATTATATGTACTAATTCTAGCCATGTATTACTTTTTTAATAAACTTGCAGCTTTTTCTCCACTTCGTCCACCAAAATATGCCAAAACAACACTCATCATAACTTTTTCAAAAGTATCGTTCCATGTTTCACCTATATGGAATGGTATTGATTCAACACTATCCAATATCCCCGCTAATGAAAATATAACAATACACCACACTAAAACTAGCGGGCGTACATTTTTCGAAAGCCAGGAATCTGACATGGAATCCGCCTCCCACCTTGAGGTGATGCTTTCCATTTCTTTATTTTGTTGTTCAAATATAAGTTGCTGTAATTTTATTTTATCTTCGCTGCTAACATCGGATTTACCTATTGCCGCTATAGCCTCTGCTGGGGTTGAAGCACCACTAATTAAATTACCCAAAGTAGGGTTAACTAATGAAGCTGCACCAAACAAAAGTTTACCTACAGTAGTTTCTGCAAATTTCTTTTTTGGTTTACTCATCTTTTTTTCATTTTATATGGAACAATTTTATTCAATGCATTCTGTCTAGCTTCACAACCACACGGTATGTTTAAACCAGATGATACTTTATCAACTACACGTTTTATACCTGTAGCTTTAGTAAACTTTGCTATTGAATCTCCTAACCCTCTACTTTCCATTTAACAGTTCCATTTTCTTCTAGCGGCTCTACCCCTTTCAGATTTCCATCCTTTTGATCTTGCACAAAATGATTTACGTCTTTTAGCAGCTTTGCTTCCTTTCTTTAATTTAGAAGGTGGAGTTGTTACGGCTGTTTTAAGTTTGCTGCCTGGGTTATCTCTTCTGTATTTAGCCACACCTTTAGCAGTCATTCCGCCACCAGCTTTTTTACCAGTGCCACCTTTTTTATTTACTTTTTTATAGTAACCTAAAGATTTTTTTCTTGATGGTGCATTTTTGCTTGGCATAACTATTTTTTCTTTTTCTTTCTTAATTTAGCAAAATCAGCACCAGTAATTGAATTATATGGTGGTGCCATTTTAGCTATTCTAAGTTGATTAGCAGTTAATTTTTTTTTCATCTCAATATTATTTGGACATTTTTTTACCCGTTTTCTTCGCGTATTTTTTTGCAGCTGCTTTACCTTTTGCGGTATAAGCAAACTTCTTTTTTCCTACTTTTGGCATAACTATCTGTTTTTATCTTTGATCATATCATCTATAGCTTTATTATAAACTTTATCTGTATACGATCGGTTATTAAAAAATTTACTTCGTTCACTTGTTGGCAAGTCTTCTTCCGCAAGCATTATACGATATATTCGCTTAATTAATTGCTTACATTTAAAACTTGTTTTATATATTGTGTATTTTTGAGTAATACGATTTCTTTCTCTCCAAACATCAATCCAGCCCTCTCTTCTTAATCTCTCCCACCTGTCTTTATCCCAGCTGTAGGTATACACACCATTAATAAATTCATTACGTGTAAATCTATCTTTGCAATCTAAATAAATTAGCAATTCAAGATCAGCATCTTTTAGGCTATAAGTTTTACAGGCCCATTTTCGAATGAGCCTATAATATTTTAGTAAATTTAAATCTTTTATGTCATCAGCACCTATTCTCATTCCACAAGTACTATATCCGCAAGTTTTAAAACGTAATACAACTTATCTTTCCATTCTATTCCGTGCCCCGCCATTTTGTCATAATGTACTATATCATTTACATTAAGGTTTTCTACTAAATTGCCAGCAGATATAACTTTACCTTTTAAATACCTAACGTCTTTATTTTGATCTTCTGTAAGCTCCAAGCCACCTACTTTCTTCGGTGCTTCTTTTATTTTTTCTATAACAACGTAATAATTAATTGCTTTCATTTAATCGAATGTTATTAATTACACAATCTGCAGAAAAAATAGTATTAACAACACTCACTGCATTTTTAAGAGCTGTTTTAGTTACAAGGACAGGATCGATAACGCCTTCTTCAATCATATCAACAACTTTCCCATTGATTACATTTATTCCTTTGCCCGTGTGCCCTGATTCTTTATATTCTAAATTTGCGTTTTCAAGTATAGTCGCATATGGAGATTTAATTGCCTCCAGTAAAATAGCCTCACCGTTGTTTTCCGGTATTATGCTATACGATGCATCCAACAAAGCCACACCACCACCTGGAACAATACCTTCTTGTAATGCTGCTTTAGTTGCATATATTGCATCTTCAACTCTATCTTTCTTTTCTTTTAACTCAACTTTTGAATTAGCGCCAACTTTTATGATAGCAACGTATCCATTTAACATTGCTAATCGTTGCTGTAACCTTTTCTTAAAGTAGGGATTCTTTTCTTCTTTTATTTTGTTTTCAACCAGTTCTATTCTTTCATTTAAAATAGGGCCTTGATCCATTATAGTTAAAACAGTGTTTTTATCGTCTGTAACAGACTTTGCTGCTTGCCCCAATATATCAGGTTGAATTAAATCTAAATCATCTCCTAACTCTTCGTTTATTACCTTTGCTCCGGTAAGAATCGCAAGATCTTCAGTTGTGTCCTGTTTAGTAGGGCCGAAACCAGGAAGGTCAATCACATTGACTTTTATATTGCCTTTAACTTTATTTGCTAGCAATGCTGCTAATGGCTGCTGTTCTACGGTCGCTACAATAAGCAGACTTCTTTTTTCTTTGATTACAAACTCTAGTACATTCTGAATTTTACGAATGTTGGGGATTGGAGAAGAAACTATCATTACGTACGGGTTATCTAGTTCAGCTTTTCCTTTATCCTTATCTGTTACAAAGTATGGCGATTTGAGCCCACAATCTATTTGTGTGCCTTCAACAAATTCGACATTTGTTTTTTCGGTCTCAGACTCTTCCATAAGGACTACTCCGTCCTTACCCACTTTCGAATATGCTTGCGATATAATCTTTCCGAGGCTTTTATCGTTATTACAACTAATTGAACTTACATTTTCCAGCATGTCCCCCTCCACGTCCACTGCTTTACTAGTAAGCTCTTTATTAACTTTTTCTAATCCTGTTTCTATCCCCTTCTTTATATCTCTTATATTGTTTTGATCTTTTGCTTTATTTGCTAAATTCAAAAGCGAATGAGCAAGGACGGTAGCTGTAGTAGTACCGTCACCTGCTTCTTTCACTGTGTTTTTGGCGGCTTCTTTTATAAGGGTTGCTCCCATATTTTCGACCGGGTCAATTAAGACTACGCTTTCCGCAACGGTTACTCCGTCTTTTGTTATCACCGGCCTTCCGAGAGCGTCCTCGTAAATTACACATTTACCAGAAGCGCCGAGGGTTGATTTAACTGCTTTAGTTAATTTATCAACACCTACCATTATTTTTGTTCTAGCATCTGTTCCGAAGGACAGATCCTTTACTATCTCACTTGGGTTATTATATTCCATTTAATTAAATTTTTTTAGTATAAGTGGTTATTTGAAGGTTTTAACTATCTTAGGTCCTTTTAAAAACTCAAGCTTTTTTGTGTAATGCGATATGCTTCCGTCAATTGCAGCTTCACAGCTTTCTAAAGTTTCACGCCTTGTTACATCAATCCAATTTTCTTCATTTTTTGGATCTTTGTATTCGGCTTGAAAAAAACCGTTAGGTAGTTGAACAATACGCCAGTTTTTTTTCATAGCGATGTGCTCCCAAAGAGTTCTGGTTTCTTCGGGCACTCCTGAGTCACCTTGTGACCAGGAATAGGTTTTGTAAAAATAAGTCATTGGTTTTGGTCTTATGTTACTATAATCACGTGGTTGTTAGGTATTTTAATATATGGCACTTATGTTAACACTGCCACTTGTTCCGAAAGGATTTGTTGACGTGGAATACGTCCATAATTTACTGTGAACACTTGTCCAACCAGAAGATCCACCAAAATTCGTGCCTCCTATTAATAAGGTTGTCCATGTAGGTTTACTAATTGTAAAATAAAAATATATTTTGTTACCCTGCCAATACAAACCATCAAACGATTGAGAATTAAAACTCGCGGGATATAAAAATCCAAAAGTACCGAATACATGAATACTAGCGGTATTAGCGTACCCATACGCTATGCTAGAATAATACTGTCCACTTCCCACTTGCATATTACTATTGTAATTATACGTAGGAGCACCACTATACCCATAAAATTCTTGCATACCATCCGGTACTGATTTACCTGCGGTATTTGATAAACTTCTCAGTGAACTACTGGTACCGCCAACCTCTGCTTTTATTTGGCTTATAGATATTGATCCACTAGTTTGTAATGCCATTTACGATTCTAATATAACTGTTATTTCAGTCGGGGAAACTTTTTCATTGACAAGATGGGCTACTTCAGCTTCGTAAGCCGCTTTCATATCTGGGCCTATTATTTTAAACACCCAGCCTTTAACTATTTCATTAGTTAAATCATTTTTTTCTTGAAAACTAGATAAATCATTAATAGGTAAAATAGTTTTTCTAACTATAGTAGCAAAAACACCATCATCATTTGTTCCTGTTAATTCCCATATAACCGCGTGTGCTACATTGTTTTTTGTTATGGGTGAAGCATTATAGTCAGTATGACTAGTATAAACTTGCAATGTTTTGCAGTCCCAATTATAAGTTATTGCCATATTATTTGTTTTTTAATTCGTCTATTTGTTTTTGTAAATCTTTTATACCTTCTATAAGTAATGGTACTATTTTTTTATAATCAACAGCTTTATAACCGTCCTCTCTTGTTTCAACTACCTCAGGCAGCACAGCTTCAATTTCTTGAGCTATAACGCCTACATCATGTCCTTCGTACAATTTTTGTTTATCGTTCCAATCAAATTCATAACCCCCTATTTTATTTATTTTTTCACAAGCGTTTTGTATTGGCTTTATATTATTCTTTAATCTTTTATCAGATGTTTCAGAGGCTACTATATCTCCAAAAACATGTAAACTTCTAGTTACCGTTTTAACAGATAAGATCTCCTCGCTAGAACTATTCCCCGAATTCCATCTTCTCATAACAAACCCCTTGTTTGCCCAATCACCGTCGGTACGAGGTGTAGGAATATCTAAAAAGAAAGTTTTAAAGTAATTGTTTACGTGCATTCTACCTGAATCTGAATCCACCGCAGCATTATCACTATTAAAAAATATGCTTCTGCCGTTATAAGTTCCAGTTGTACCTGTACCCGCCGGCACACATAATCCTCCCGCATTAAAATGGGCAACAGTATTTACACCTCCGCCAGACGCTGGCCCTAATTGCAAATCAAAACCGTAATTATTTATATTATTTTCTGTAGTTGTGTCTAAAAAGAACTGCGCAAAATAACCAGAACTGTTTTGTAATTTCATACCAACTTTACCGTTAGTTGATCCTGTGTTGATTATTTTTACTGCGGTGAACTCATTACTGGTGGTATCCGTTCCTTGTATTAAAGCTGTACCAGTTACATCTATATCGCCGTTAAATTTTATTTTATCACCTGATATACTAAAAGGCGTTAAATTTGTTGTGGATGAATTTACAATAAATTTATCTGCTTGAAATTTAATTTCCGAAAGACTACTCGTTTGATCATTAGCCGCAATTATTTGCATACCAGTTACCACATTATTAGCATTAGCCGTTAGCGAATAAGCTGCTTTTGAATGGCCATCTAGCCTAGTTACTACTGTTTGTTGCGTGGATATATTGGCTGAATTAGTTGCAATTCGAGGATCATCAGTTGCGGTCCAAGTGGTACCAACTAATATATAAATTTTATTGTCATCGTTAGTATCGTACCATATGGAAGACGCTGGTTCGGTAGTAGCTGGTGCATCATCTTGTCTAAATACTTTTGGGCGGCCATCTGCTGTTTGTTGGGCTGTCTGTGCTGCTGAAGATGCTATCGCTATAGTACCATCTACTGTAGCTGTCCAAGTGCTGCTTATTAATACATATAATTTATTGTTATCATTAGTATCGTACCACAACGAATTATTTGGTACACCTGTTGTTCCGGGCTCTGCATTTTGTCTAAATATTTGAGGTTTCGTATCAACTGTTGAAGTTAAATCTGTGACACTTTGTGCAGAAGCTAAATTTGCATTAGCAATAGCTGTAGTTGCACTAGATGCCACCGCAGTGCTCAAGGCGCCGGCTGTGCCGTCCACATCTCCATTAGCGTCAAAACTGAATACCGCTTCTAATTTATCAAGATCACTCGCAACTGAACCTGCTTCTGTAGAAGCTGTTGTAGTAATACTGCTTGCTAAGGCATCCGCAACACCCGTTATTTCGCCATTTGTAAATGCAAATTGAGATTGTATTTCTGTAACATCCGCGGCTGAGGCAAGTGACGCATTTGTTATAGCAGTGTTTGCATTGCTTGTTACAGCGGTTGATAAAGCACCTGAAATACCATCAACATCATTATTACTATCAAAGCTGAATACAGCCTCTAATTTATCTAAATCTGTTGCTACCGAGCCTGCCGCACTGGATGCTGTATTGGTTATGCTCGTTGATAGTGCGTCCGCCACGCCTGTAATACTGCCATTACTATCAAATACAAATTGTGTCTTTAATTCGTTCACTTCAGAAGCTGAGGCTAAAGACGCATTGCTTATGGCTGTATTAGCATTGGAGGTTACTGCTGTTGCTAGGCTACCTTGTATTCCGTCCACATCCCCGTTGGAATCAAAACTAAATACAGTTTCTAACTTATCTAAATCGGTGGCCACTGCATTAGAAGCGGTGGAGGCCGCTGTATTAATTGAAGTATTTAACGCTCCCGCAACACCACTAACATCATTATTACTATCGAATGTAAATACGGCCTCAAGTTTATCTAGGTCAGTAGCTACTGCTCCTGCTGCGTTTGACGATGCTGTGGTAATACTCGTTGCCAACGCATCTGCTGTCCCCGTTATACCTCCGTTGGTATCAAACGTAAATTGCGTCTGTAATTCGTCAATTAATGCAGCTTCTGCGCCCAAAGAGTTAGACAATGTTGTAACGGACTGATTGACGTTAGAAATGGACGTCGAGTTAGTGATTATTCTGTCGTCCGCTGTTAAGGTCCATACATTTGGTGTTCCTGCTACTAAAACGTAAACTTTATTATTATCATTCGTATCGTACCATATTGATCCCACAGCGTTTGTTACATCGGGGGCATCATTTTGCCTAAATATATCGGGTTTTCCTGAAACTGTAGACGTTAGTGTATTTACTGATGTGGTTGTAGCAAACCTATTGGAAGCTGTTGTTGTTATGACACTATCCGCAAATGCTTGTGAAAGAGAAGTTAAATTTCCGTCTGCATCAAAAGTACCAAAACTAGAGCCTAAATTAGTTACATAGGTTGCTTCTGCAAATCTAGCGTTGTTAGTTGTTGTAAATACTTGATTAGCGAAACTTTGTGACAAGCTAGTTAGGTTACCACTTGAATCAACAGTACCAAAACTGGATGCTAGGTTAAGTGAATACAAGGTGCTTGCCTCTATATCAGAAACGTTTGTTTCAACTTGCTGACTTATTGCAGCAAAACTATATAACTGATTATCGGATATTTGAAAATTAGCAAAGTACTCCGCTAGATCAACTAACTTGTAATTACGAGTGTTGTACTCGCCTATCCTTATAAAATTAGATCCTGTTAATAGATCTTCATCGTTTATAGTTGTATCGTTTACGTATGTTGATATTCTAGCCATAGTTGTGTTTTAATACCCGTACCTCTTTTGGGTTTTTTCGTTTTTAGTACCGCCTTTTCCACCGGCTCTGTTCTTAGATGCTTTAATACACTTGCCCAATCTGTGATCGAAATCAAACCCTTTCTTACACTTCTTTGCCTGTGCAGTACGCTTCTTGTATTTGCCCCACTCGCTCATCGCATATTTCTTGTCTCGCTTTGCTTTCGCTAATCGGGCTTTCATTGATAGTTTTT
>Ga0247605_1000020_pt1 | contig 16942 bp, 9 predicted proteins | sample 91RmetaT_FD_186074 | JGI IMG/M metagenome (GOLD analysis project Ga0247605, IMG submission 186074) | Metatranscriptome of seawater microbial communities from Monterey Bay, California, United States - 91R (Metagenome Metatranscriptome) | ecosystem: Environmental > Aquatic > Marine > Coastal... | reverse complement strand
TCCATCAAATATTAAAGAAAAAATAGACATTTTATCTAAAGAACAAGAAGTTTACATACCAAATGTAAATTCTTTTATTCCTAATACTGATCTTAGACCAGTAGAAAGCATAATTGGTGTTACTGTGCCAGCAAGTATTACAGCTGGAACTTACAGCAATATTGCTACAACTACAACAGGCAGCGGAACTGGTTTAACGGTAACGGTTGTTGCTACAGGAAGCGACTTTGGGGGAGGAACAACAACAGTTAAAGTTGTTGATGGGGGAACTGGATATTTAGCAGGCGATAGTATTACGGTGCCTCAAGCTTCTATGACTGGAGCGTCTGGTCCTTTTGCGTTTCCCGCTCTTTCGTCACATTTAAACATTACTGGAAACTTAATTTTACCTACAGATATATATAAAGTAATTGCACTTTCAAGATTAAGTAGAACAATAAATTTTGATGAATTAAAGAAATCAGAATTTACTTATGTTAACTCTTCTAAATTAACAGCTCCATCTTTAACTTATCCTGTATACTATAGAGATTCAACTAGTATAAAAGTCAGCCCTTCTACATTAATTAATAGTTATCTAACATTAGATTATGTTAAAACACCTGCAGATCCTGTTTGGGCTGGAACTGAAGATTCAAATGGAGCTTTAACATATTCCGCTGGTTCATCAGTTGATTTTGAATTACATATTTCCGACAAAGTGTCTTTAATATTGGGAATTTTAAAATACGCAGGGGTTGTAATCAGTGACCCTCAAGTAGTTCAAGCTGCTAGCGCTGAAGCAAATTCACAAGTTCAATTAGAAAATTTATAATAAATGGGATTAATTACAAAAACAAATCAATCGTATTACAATAAATCGCAAGGTTTTATAGGTGATGGCTCTAATAAAGTTTTTACTTTAACAACAAATGCATTCGAAACAATCCCATCCAATGTTGTAGTGTTTGTTGGCAATGAAGAAATAAATACGAACAATTATACTTATGCTGCTCCCACGTTAACATTTTCTTCTAATGTTAATAATTCACAAGTATTAGCGTCCGGCGGTGCACCCTTAGCTGACAAAGTAATAGAAGTTAAAGCAGCAGGGGCATTAAGCAGATTTGGTGACTATAGATACATTTCTTTAAACGATATAATAAATAATTATATAGTTGCTTTTGTGGGAGATGGAAAATTAATACCAAGTGTTAAAAAGTCGGATGTATTATTTCATACAAAAAGAGGTATACAAGAGTTTAGTTATGATGTGGCTAGAACTGAAAAAATACAAGAAATAGAAGTTGGACCAAGCTTATCTATACCAATGCCACAAGATTACGTGCATTATGTTAGAATATCTTTTATAGATGATGTTGGTGTTGAACATATTATTTATCCGGGTAGATACACTTCTAAACCTTCTGAATCAATATTACAAGATGATGATTACGCGTATCTTTACGACGTGAACGGCTCGTTACTAACTGGGTCACCGGTAACAAGTGATAGATTTAAAGATTTTGACAATAGAAAAATTTCTGGTAATTTTGCTGATGAAGATATTACATACGATACAAACGTTGGGTTACAAAAAATTACATCTTACGGTGGCAGAAAAGGATCAAATCCTGAAACTACTCAAGAAAACGGAATATTTTTAATAGATGAGCTAAATGGTAAAATTAGTTTTTCAAGTGAATTATCAGGACAAATAGTTACATTAAAATATACGTCGGATGGTTTAGGAACGGACGATGAAATGAAAATACACAAATTTGCAGAAGATGCAATATATAAGTATATAACTTATGCTGTGGCTAGCTCAAGAGCAAACTTTCCTGAATACATTATAAATAGATTTAGAAAAGAAAAAAGAGCCGCAATAAGAAATGCTAAATTAAGATTATCTAGCCTTAAAATTTCTGAATTAGAGCAAGTAATGAGAGGCAAATCAAAATTTATTAAACACTAATACATGCCAGAAATTAAAAACAACTTTCTTCAAGGTAAAATGAACAAAGACCTTGACGATAGATTATTACCTAACGGTCAGTATAGAGACGCTATAAACATAAGAATTTCTAAAACTGAAAACTCTGATGCTGGCACAGCCCAAAATTTAAAAGGTAATGAAAACATTTTAAATCCTGCTATTGCTGTTCCTTTAGCTTCAAACGGTGTTGATCCTTTATGGGAAGTGGTGGGCTATTACTCAGATTCAATTACTGGGTATGTATTTTGGTATGTGACTTCTTTCAATGGGTCCTCGAGTGACAATACTAATCAATTTAAAGCAGCAGCTCAAATAACAATTTTAGCTAATAACATAACACACACATCAGGTTCAAATACATTTACAGTTGCCAATTCTGGAAGTTTAAATATACAAAAAGGTATGAAAATAACTGAAGCAAACTTAGCCTCAGATACATATATTGAAACCGCCGACTACAATTCTACAAATAAGACTTGGACTATAACAATGAACAAGAACGCTGTTAATGCAATAATAAATAGCCCTGTTTTAACACATACTTGTAGAATTTATTTATATGAAAAAAACGACCCATCTTTATGGAGTGGGGTGGCTTTGATAGATAATGCTAAATTAAACTTAAGTAGATCACATAAAATAACAGGTGTTAATTTATTAAATGATTTATTGTTCTGGACTGATGATTATAATCAACCAAGAAGAATAAATATAATTTCAGCTAAAGCTGGAGAATATACTGGCACATATTTAGAAGATAATATTAGCGTAGCGCAATACGCGCCTTATTCTGCCCCTAGAGTAAAAATGGAGCACGATACAAACATAGAAAGCGAACATATATTAAATGAATTTGTAAAGTTTGGTTATAGATTAAAATATGATAATAACGAATATTCAATAATATCACCTTTTACTCAACATTGTTTTCATCCAGGCGATGAAAATAGTAGTTTCAATACAGGAGATTATAGTATTTCACCTACTATAGATGCTGGCATAGTTCCGATAGCAGATCAAGAAGATATATATAAACAAACAACCGTTAAGTTAATGCAAAATAAAGCTAATAAAATCACCTTATTGCTTGATTTGCCTTCTGCAGATGGTGTTATAAATATTGCAGCAGCAGACATAAACGGTGATACTTCAAGTGCTAGTGTTGCTATAGATAATATAAATGGCTCAATAAATTCATCTAATGATATTATGGTTACAGAAGACGGTGACACTTACCACGTTTCCGCTTATTCTGCTAATACCGTTACTTTAGCTAACGCACCCTCTCCAGTTTTAAAAGACAATACAAGAGTTTATTTTTTCCAAGGATTAAATTCAACGGCTCCTTTTAGTTTTCAAAACAATTTAAAAATAAAGAATATTGAAATTATATATTCTGAATCGGATAGCGCGGCTATTAAAGTTATAGAACAATTAAGCTTTGACTCAACAGTAAGTTCAACATTTAATAAAATAAAGTTAAGAGCTGAGGTAATTACAAGTAACATAGCTAGATTAAAATATGTATACGAATATGTATATAAATCTACCAAACCCATAAAAACATTACCCGAACAAGATATAATAAGAGTATCTGACGTAATACCTTTAAAAGCAAAAGCACAAGAAATATCTGGCAATAGATTAATTTATGGTAACTTTTTACAAAACAGAAGCTTAAAAACTGCTATTACAACAAAAAACATAATAACAGCTAGCGCCGGTGATCAATCATCCAAAAACAAGCAATATTTATTATCATCAGTAAAATCTAATAGAACATATCAAATAGGTTTAATTTTATCTGATAGATATGGTAGACAATCAACAGTATTTTTACCAGACGATTCTACAGTATTTGTTAGCCCTAAATCAACAAATGTTTTAAATGGCTCAAGTTCATGGAATCATTATTCATTAAAGGCAACGTTTAATACAAAAATAAAAGACGCATACAATGCTGAAACTAACCCCCTGGGTTGGTATTCTTATAGAATTGTTGTAAAACAAACAGAGCAGGAATATTATAATGTTTATAATCCCAGCTTAATATCACATAATAATTCCTCATGGATGGTGTTACACGGCGATAATATAAATAAAGTTCCTCGTGATGTAACTGATGTAAATCCCGAAAGCGGATCTCAAGGGTCACAAACTAGATTATTGCCTAGAATTATAAACACCACAGGAACAAAGGTACAACAACCTATTCCAAAATTTGTAGATGTAATATCTATAGGCACAGCTCTAGAGCAGGGGGTCACAACCCCAGCGAGTAATGTTGTGATGCCAGAATTATTTAATACAGAAAAAAATCCATTAGTAGCAGAGTTACCGGATGGGTATGGTCAAACTTTTTCAGCAGGCTTGGACCCTGATGATTTATCTGTTTGGGAAACTGAGCCTTTCAAATCATCTTTAGATATATATTATGAAACATCCTCTGCAGGTTTGGTTTCAGATTTAAATGCAAAAATAGATGCTAATTCGGAAAGCAACCGCCCGGTTTTATTAACATTAGAAGATAACAACGGAGGAGGGGTTGATTCATTTTCAGAAAATCAAAACTTTAATACATTGGCTAAAATAGGTAATTTAAAAGTTCTTGACGAGGGGGCGGGTGACATTACAGCAAGTTGTTCATTTAGCATAAGATCAATACAAGATGGTAACAATACTTCAAAACCTGGTGTATTTTCTATACCAAATAACACAAGCGAATTACATATAACTGAAAATTTCGAACATAAAGCTAATTTAGAGGACAAATACACTATTACAATAACCGTGTCAAAAGGTGGTGTTACAGAAGATCTTGATATAAGAGTGGATGTAGATAATGCAAACCCTACTGTTAATGCTGGAGCTGATTTAACTGTTCCTGCTAGCACAAATTCTGGTGCAAATATAAGAACTGTAACCGGTACAAACGGAAGTGCAAAAACATCCGCAATAACAAATGGATTACAATTTAGCATTACATCACAAACAAAAAATAGTAATGTAAGCAGTGATTTTGCCATAAACGCTAACACTGGGGTTATATCTTCAACAGTGAGCCCTTTAACAGATACAGATGTGTATGCGTTAACAATAACAGTTACAGACGCGGGTAATGCTACGGCTACTGATTCTCTTACTATAACTGTTGGGGCTGCAAATTACAACACTTTATACGTTTCATATAATAATTATATAAATAATTCAGACCCTACTGATTATGGTAACATTGGGAGCGAACCGGCGGGAGTGCAAAAATGGCATGACGGGGCAAATACTTATCCTGCAATGGGTGATATAGTTTTTTCAGATACTTCTGGATCTACAGTGTGGAATTCAAATGGCTATTGGCATTCAGTTTCTGCTCCAAACCCAGCAAACCCTAATCAAGCTTTGTTTGTTATTAAAACAAACAGCTCAGGAGAAGTAATTGGGTTTACGCTAATTTAAAACGGCAGTAAAAAATGTAATATTTATAAATATGGCTTATACACTTGAAATTCAATTTTTTAATACTTTTGTATTAAAATTTCAATCATATCCGGCTTTACACGTAGAAGAGTCGAGAATAAAAGGTGGATATAATGAGCCATTTGCTACGTTGGGGCCCAAAGCATATCTTTCTGATGAAAATTACGATGAAAATAGAAGAAACAATGCTTTAATATATTCTGGTATTTATAATTCTAAAACAGAAGTAAACCAAACAAATGTATTTAGCGCGGGCGAAAAAATAACAAGAGCAGTTGATCCAAGCAATGGTTCAATACAAAAACTACATGCAGAAGATACAAATTTAAATATATTCCAAGAAGAAAAAGTCAGCTATGCTTTAATTGATAAAGACGCTTTATTTACAGCAGAAGGCGGGCAACTTACAGCATCAGGGGCTAAAGTTATAGGGCAAGTGGTACCGTATTTAGGCAATTATGGTATAAGTAAAAATCCTGAAAGTTTTGCAATTAAAGGTATAAGAAAATATTTTACAGATAAAAGTAAAGGAATTGTGCTTAGGTTATCAAGAGACGGTATTACTGAAATATCTCAGTATGGCATGAAAAACTTTTTTAAAGATAAATTAAAAAACGCAATAAGGGCCGTGGGTATGTATGACGACCATTCCGATGAATACGTACTATCACTGCATAATTCGGATGGCACATATAATACTTTATCATTTGATGAATCAGTAACAGGGTGGGCAAGTTTTTATTCGTTTAAGCCAGAATTTGGTTTTAGTGTAAATAAATCTTTTTATACATTAAATAATTCAGGAAATTTATGGCAGCATTATATAAATAATGATTATAATAAATTTTATGATTTTACAACAAATTCAAGTGTAACAATTGTTGCTAATTCTGATCCTTCGGTTGTTAAAAACTTTAATACAATAAATTATGAAGGAAGTCCTGGTTGGCAAATGACAGAATCAATTACCGATTTAGGAATGTACGCAAAACCTGTTTTATTAAGTTCGACTACTGTTGGTAATAGTGTTATACCCGTTAGCTTCATTAAAAAAGAAAACAAGTATTATGCGCATTTAAGAAATAGCACAAAAGATTATTCAGGTGATGATTTACCAACGGTAAAAAATCAAGTTACTGGAATTGAAGTTTCAGGTGTTAAAGGGTTTTTTACAACTGTAAAAATGGAAGATATAAACTCTTCAACAGCTATTGAATTATTCAATGTGTCGCACAATGTGTCAAAATCAAGTTAAATGAAATTAAATATATGTAGACTCAATGAGTCAAAAACATTAAAGACTGGCACACCTGTGCCAAATAAAAAAGAATTATTTGCGGTTTTAAGTGAAATTGCACAATCATCAAATTAAAATAAATTATGGATCCATTAAGTTTAGGTGTTGGTTTAGTCAGCAGTTTATTTTCCGGTTTTGGCGCTAAAAAAAGAGCAAGAAGAGCCAGGGTTGAACGCCAAAAATATGAAGCTAAAATTAGAGGATTAGAAGAATCAAGACAAGCTATAATAGATCCCTACGCTGGGGTTCAAGATTTGAGTTCAATGATAACTAATCCATTTGCTAATTTACAAGTTGCTACTAAAGCCGCTGAGTTTGCTGCGTCTGAAAAGGATATATCTTTAGCTACTACTTTAGATACACTAAGAGCAACAGGCGCGGGAGCGGGAGGCGCGACCGCATTAGCTCAAGCTGCATTAAGAAGTAAACAAGGTATTGCCGCAACAATAGAACAGCAAGAAGCGCAAAATGTTAGATTAAAAGCGCAAGGAGAAGCACAGGCTCAAGCAAGAAGAATGGCTGAGGCACAAAGATTACAGCAAGCCGATGTATCCGGCCAACGTTTTATGTTTGGCGTAAGAGAGCAAAGGGAAATGACACAACTTGATAGAGCTTCTGCACAAGCCGCGGGCGCTGCACAAAGAGCTGCAGCATATAGTTCCCAAGCAAATAGAGCGTTTGGTAGCGCTTTAGGTGCATTTGGTGGCTTAGCTGTTGGCACAAAAGGTTTTGGATTATTTAATCCAACCGTAGGATCTACTGGAAGAGGTTTAGTTAATACTGTGGGCGGACTAAAAACAGCGGGGCTAGCTTCCGTGAGTGGGTAATTAAATAAAAAAATAATGAGTTATAGAAATCCAACATATTACGGCATTGTAGAAGATGTAGGCGCTTTTGATAAAGCATTCCAGACGGCTTTTAGTAATGTAAAATCGCAAATAGACGCAGATAAAGCAGAAAAAGAAAAAAGGGAAAAGCTTATAGAAGAAATGAAGGCAAGTGATATTACAAGTATTACTAATGTTGCTAAAAATCTGCCTATAGAGCTACAACAAACTGCTATAAATTATTATTCAGGCATAATTGATGAAGGTATTAATTATGAAGACATGGATGCTGTGCAAAGAGCAAAAATTGATCAAACGATTCAATTGCATGCTTCCGCTTTAGGGAATATGAATGAAATTATTCAAAATTACGAAGATTACGAAAACGTTCCTGAAGAAATGAAAACAGCTATGGCCATGTTAGCTAGTGGCAAAATTAAACCAACTTTTGATTCTAATGATATAAAAATTGGAAATTACGGTTTAAGTGAAATTGCTGTTGCTTTTAACAATGCAAATAAAATTTCTGGAACAAGCGATTATAGTGCTGGCTTAGTTAATAATATTTCTAACAATTTACTAAAAAAGTTACAAATTCAACAAGATATTAATAAGCGTAATTTAACAGACGAAGATATACAGCCTATTATTAATGATTACATTACGCAAAACAAATCAATATTAGACAATGAGCAGAACGATTATATTTGGAAAAATCTAATATCGGATGAAAGAAAAGAGCAGGATGGCATGTCTACTTATGGTTATGATTTAAATAAGGTTGCAAAAGAAGATCGTAAAGCGCTTGAAATTAAAAGAGACGCGGCTATTGCTGATTATATAGCTGAGCAAACAAAAATAAGTATAAAAAATAGCATTCCTGCGTATAAACCTATTGTAACTCCAACATCTCAGCTTACAGCAAATCAAGAATTTAAAAACAATTTAATAGCAAGTAATTTTGAAAGATATAAAGGCAATATAGCTAGTTTAGACAATCTTTTAGCTACGGATCCTAAAAACTTTATAGCTATTAGGCAAGCGGCAACTAAAGCTGGGCTTAATACAAAAGTAGTTGGTATAGGAAATGCTGAAGACCCAGAAAATTTTGAATACACTTTTACGCCTATTGTAAAAGACGTGGCAAATTCAATCACAGATGTTAGTATAACAACTGGAGAAAATGCTAGGCCAGGAGATAACATACGGGCCTTAGGGTTAGGTATTGGGGCTGGATATGCAGATGAAAATGCAATATCTAATATCCCAATGAGCGATAATAAAACATATGGCCAATTTGAAAATGAAGCAAATCAAGCGGTTCAAGCAGCCTTAGAACAAACACAACAGCGGGAAGCAACCGCCGATAATAAGCAGAAACAACAGGAGTCCTACGACGCGGATGAGCTAAAAGATATAGCGCAAGGCATTGGTTTGGGTAAAAAAGAAGGCGGTGTTTCTGGTCTTATTAAAAGTAGTCTTGGCTTTGAGGAGAGCGTTGCGTATAGTTCTAAAGAAATGAAAAAAATACAAGAAGCACAAAAAAAATTAAAAGAAAAATACCCTCTGCTTGACCTACAATGGGATAATAAAAATAAACCAATAATATAATGGAGGAGGAATTAAAACAATACGCTTTACAGCTTAAGTTACAAAATCCTGAAATTACACAAGAAGAGTTAACTAATAAAATTATTGAGTTTAAAAACACTTTAAATGTAAAAGCAGAGCCAGAAAATGGTGTGCCTGCTTTTTTTGCAATTCAAGCAGTAGCTAATGCTCCTCTTCCGGGAGCGTCCCTTGTCAATCCTAAAACAAAAGCTGAATTTGGTACATTTGCTTATGCTGTAAAAAAGAATCCTTTGGCTGTTTTTAAAGGCCTACTGAAAGGTGTTAAACCAGGCGCTGCTGGAGCAGTTGATACTGGAATAGAAATAGTTTATGATAATTTAAAAGATATTGAAGAAGGATTTGTACTTTCATTTATGGGGGGAAAAGATTATGCAGAAAAGCAACAAGTTGCTAGTAAATTAGTTGCTGCAAAAGATGCATTTTTCGAAGAGGGATATGGTAAATTTATAAAAAAACTACTGCCAGCTCCAGCCCAAATGCTTATGACAGGCAGAAAAGAAGCAGAGAAAATTAGAGCCCCATTCAAAAAAATTATTGAAAAAGAAAGAGCAAAATATGGCAATACTATTTCAGAAGAAATTTTAAAAGGGGCCGATGCTGACTACGAATCCATAGGTAGTAGAATTCTATCCGATGGATTAACTAGTCTACCTTATACAATAGCCTCAATGCATCCTGCCTCTGCGGCATATTTAGGGGCTGGAATTGCAGGTGACAAATTTGTAGAAGAAACGCAAAAAAACCCTGATAAAACTTTATTTCAATTAGCAGGGAATGCTGCACTTACAGGGGGGATTGAAATGGCTGATGCTTGGTTAACAAGAAAAATGTTTAGAAGCGCAGGTTTGTTGCAAGCTGGCAAAGAAAAAGTTGCTGGCGATGTGGTAAAACAAATGAACAAAGGTATTAGTCAAAAAGCCTTGGATATTATAGGTATAGGGGTTAAAGAAGGGGCAACTGAAATTGGACAAGCAATAGCGACTAGAATAAATGATAAAGTTTGGTTTAATCCAGATGATATAATAAAAAATATAGATGAAAAAGGTGTTGTAAGCGGTCTTGCAACTACAGATTTTGGTATATTAAAAAATATTTATAGCATAATAGATGAAGGTATTATTGGTGGTTTTAGCGGTGGTGGAATTTCATCTGTTTCAACAGCTTTGCAATCCAATTCTGTATTAAAACAAAGGGCTGAGCAATTATTAACGCCTAACAGTGTAAATAAAAGAAAATCAGAGCTTTATCAAGAGTATATTAAAAGACAAAATGAAATAACTAAAGCTGTTGAAGAGGGCAAGCCCAGAAGAGCCACCGCTCTTTTAGGTATAAATAGAAAAATTAGTAAAGAAATAAGAGCCTTAGAAAGAACAAATAGATTAGTAATAGATAATATACAAGGTGAAGATTTACAAGAGTATGCAAACAATATAGATTCTATCAATGCTCTATCCGAGGGTGGGGAGATTAGTTCTTCTGTTCAAAAAGAAATTGACACTTTATCTGATCGTAATAATGAAATATTTGACACAAATTTAAAAAATAATTATGGAGACAATGTTTCATTTGCTGAGGTTGCATCAGGCCAGTTGGGTATGGAAACTACAGTGGCATCTTCAACAACAAAATTTAAAGAATTAATTAAAAAAGAAACGGGCAGGAATATAAAAGATGCTGAATATACTAATGGCGTTTTTATTGGCAATGGTAAAGTTATAATAAACGAGGAAGTCGCATTAAAGCTTGGGGCCGTTGGTGTTGGTAGTCATGAAATTTTACACCCTATATTGAACGCTATGGTGGGTAACATTGCTGCTCAACAAAACATTGTGGAAGAATTTAAAAATTCTTTAACTTCTGCACAAAAAAAATGGACAGAGGGCGAAATGAAAAGACAGGGTAAAATAGAGGGTACTAAAGAATATTATAGTGAATATTTAACGGTTTTTTCCGAAGGTCTTGTTAAAAATAGAATATCATTTGATTTAAATTTTGGAGAACAAATTAAAGATTGGATAACAAATTTATATAAAGGAAAAGGATATAAAAATATAGACTTTAAATCTGGTCAAGGCGTTTATAATTTTTTAAAAGCTTATGATAAAAGCAGAAAAGAAGGCGGTTTAAGCGAAGAAGTTCTTTCTGTGTTAGACATAGAAAAGGTAAAAAAAGCTAAAACACTTAGTGATGAAAACCAAAAATCTAGTATTTCTAATGAAGTTCAAGAAATATATAATAAAAAAGGAGTAGATGGTGCTTTTGAAATTTTAAATAAATACGAGGGTATGGCCAAAAAACAAGCCTCCCGTTTTAGAGATGTTCCTGGTTACGCAACAAATTCTGATTTATTAGTTGACGAAATTTTAACTGGAAAAAGAGGCGTATTTGATTTAATTAGAAGCTATAATCCTGGTTCTGGTGTTCCTTTGGCTGCATATATAAATAAGTTTTTGAAATCAAGAGCAATTGAAGCGGCTAATAGAATTTTAGATACAAAATTTAAATCTGACATAACCGAGGCTAAAGCCGTTAAAGCAGCACCTGAAGTTTCTGAAGAAGCTAAAATTTCAGAAGAAAGGCCTAGTCTACGAAAAACATTAGGGCTAAGTAATGAGGTAATTGAAAAAGTTAAAAACGCAGTAACAAAAAGTTTTGGGACTAAACTCCCAGAAGCAACTTCAAAACAATTTAAAAATAAATTAGCTAATAATTATAAAATTTTTCTGAAGCCTACTATAGCTAAAATGATAGGCACAAAAAATAATTATAGAAATTTTTTAAATAAAAATTTTGAATTAATTTATGATATTATACCACAATCTATTATAAATAAAAGATTCAAACCATTCGCAGAGCCTGTATTGGATGAAAATGGAAAACAACTAAGAGAAAGAACCGCGCAAGGGAATGCTATTTTTAGAAAAAAGAAAATTTCAAAAGAAGAATTTATTAATTATTTTTTAGGAGATAATGTTAATCCATCAACAAAAGGGGCCCGAAAAACAACTTTATCTGAAACATTAGCACAAGAAATTGCTTTTGACGCAACATTGGATGGGTTAAGAAATCCTGAAATATTTGAAAAAGTAAAACAAATTAGTAAAACTCAAGAGATTGATATAGCGGATAATTATTTGTCACAAGTCGCGTTAAGTATTAATAGAGGTGTAGACTTTCAATTTAGTTCGGAGAATACTAATTATGAAGATTTATATGCAATTAGAGACGCTATTATGGATGGCGTTTTGCAAGAAAAATTTCCACACATATACGATGAAGTCGTTAGCGCAGCTAGAGGCGTGGGGTTATCCATACCCTCAGCTTTTAAAGGGGTTTCATTTGAAAAATATTTTACGAATATTCAAAATAATAAAGAAAGCAAGACCCTTACGGTTATTGGCGAGGGCAAAATGGGAAAAACTGGAACTGACGTTATATTTAATTTGACTACAAAAAGTGTTGGCAAGCTTGATATAGGGGTAGAAATTAAAAATGGAGTGAGAGACATGTTCGGCAGCGCTAGCTATAAAACAAACGAGGCCGGAGGATTTGAAACAACCAATGAGCTTATGGATGATATGCTCCCTTTTTTAGCTGAAAAATTAAAAATATACGAAGATTTGCATAAAAGAGCGGAAGAAATACAAGGAGAAACTATACCATTTGAATTCCCTCAAAAAGGGTATCTCAAAAGTACCTGGGACCAATTAAAAAATGAATTTAGATCTAAAGAAAGAAATATACAAATAATTTTTAATAATTCTCATTTAATTGAACAATATTACAATAATAAAGGTATATTTGCAATGTATATAGGTAATAAAGGATTATTTCATTTAGGTAGAAATAAATATCATTTAAAAGCACCTCGGTTAGAATCTAAAATGAAAACATATGTATCTTTACGATCTAGCAAAACGCGGGAAGATGGCAAAGTTACATTAGTTTTAAGAGGCTTTAATGCTTTAGTTAATGGTAAAAATATCCCTAAGGGAACGCTAATAAATGATAATAATTTTGAAAATAACTATTTCGATTTTAGCAAAGAATGGCAAGATCTAGATTTTGAATTTAATGAAATATTAGAAGAAAAAACAGGCATAGAATCTTTTAAAAGATTTAGTGAAGCAAAAGGCAAAGTACGAGGAAGAAAACAAAAAATGATGAATTTTTTCATTCCTTATTCTGCTGAAGATTTCCAGGGCTTAATGTATGCATTATTGCCAAAAGGCAAAAAGGGAGATTTAGCGATGGAATGGATGAAGGAAAATTTATTCAGACCATATAGCCAAGCTATGGAAAACATTTCCAAAGATAGAGCAATTATAATGAATGATTTTAATGATATTAAAAACAAGATTGCTGATGTGCCTGCTTCTTTAGATAAAAAAGTTGGTGATTATACAAATCAAGAAGCCATAAGAGTTTGGATTTGGAATAAACAAAAAATGGAAATTCCGGGTTTAACACAAACTGATGAAAATTTATTAGTAGACACTGTTAATGATAATAAAAAATTATTAAAATTTGCAAAACAATTAATAAAAATAACAAAAAAAGATAAATATTCAAAACCAGGGCAGGGATGGTTAGCTGGTAATATACAAACTGATTTATTAGAAAATTTAAACACTGTAAAAAGAAAAAAACATTTAAAACAATGGAAAGAAAATGTTAATATAATATTTTCAGAAAAAAATAAAAATAAATTAAGAGCGGCATATGGTGATGATTATATTATTTCTTTAGATAATATATTAAAAAGAATGGAATCTGGAAGAAATAGAAACGGCGCGGGAGATCCACAAATTGACAAATGGATGGACTGGTTAAACAACTCAGTAGGCGCAATCATGTTTGTCAATATTAGGTCCGCAGTTCTTCAAACTATTTCTACAGTTAATTATATGAATTGGAGTGACAATAATCCACTTATGGCCGCCAAAGCTTTTGCTAATCAGCCTCAATTTTGGAAAGATTTTTCTTTTATATTTAACTCAAGCTATTTAAAAGAAAGAAGAGGAGATTTACAATTAAATGTTTCTGAAAACGAAATAGCAAATGCAGCTAAAAAAGGCGGGGTAAGAGGGGCAATTAGTTATTTACTAAACAAAGGTTTTGTTTTGACCAGAATAGCTGATAGTTTTGCAATTTCCAATGGAGGAGCGGCCCTTTATAGGAATAGAGTAAACAGTTATATTAAAGAAGGGTTGAGTAAAAAAGAAGCTGAGCAAAAAGCATTTATTGATTTTAAAGAAATAACGGAAGAATCTCAGCAATCCTCTAGACCCGATAGGATTAGTAAGGAACAAGCCGGCGGATTTGGTAGAGTAATTCTTGCTTTTGCAAACACTCCAATGCAGTACACTCGTTTAATGAAACGGGCTACCCAGGATTTAATTAATAAAAGAGGAGATCAAAAAACCAATATATCTAAATTAATTTATTACGGTGCTGTTCAAAATTTTATTTTTAATGCGCTTCAACAGGCTCTGTTTGTTTTAGGATTTGATAGTGATGAAGAAAAAGAAAAAGAGAAACAAAAATATATTAACATACTGGATAGCATGTTGGATTCAATTTTAAGAGGTACTGGTGTAGCCGGAAGTGCTGTGATGGTTGGCAAGAATTTTGCTCTGGATATTATAAAAAGAAAGGAAAAACCTAAACCAAATTTACAAGATAGTGCTTGGAAATTATTGGATATAAGCCCGCCTTTAGATTCTAAAATTACAAAAATTAGATCAGCTTTGTATACATTAGAATACCAAGGGGACGAGATTAAAAAGAAAGGTGTTACTTTAAATAGTCCGGGTGCAATGGCTATTGGTCAAACAGTATCGGCTTTTACTAATGTTCCATTAGACAGAATTATGAGAATATATGACAATACAAGGGCTGCAGTAGCTTCTGATACTGAAACTTGGCAAAGAGTAGCTTTATTATTAGGATGGAGCACTTGGGAATTAGGCATACAAAAACCAAAACAAAAAACTAAAAAGAAAAAAAGTTCAATAAAAACATTAAAATTTTAACTATGCCAAAAGATGCGTGTTACTATAAAGTAAAAAGACAATACAAAGTATTCCCATCCGCATATGCGAGTGGAGCTATAGCTAAATGTAGAAAAAACAAAGGTAAAAAGAAAAAGTAATGGCTGTAAGAAAAACCAAAAAAGGAGCATCGCTTAAGCGCTGGTTCAAAGAAAAATGGATTGACGTTAGAACAGGGAAAGCCTGCGGCCGTAAAAAAGGTGACGGTAGAGGTGTACCGTATTGCAGACCAAGTAAAAGAGTATCTAGTAAAACACCAAAAACAGCAAGCGAAATGTCTTCATCTGAAAAAGCAAAAAAAATCAGGGAAAAGAAAAGCTTAGGACAACCAAAAGGAAAACCAAGAAGGGTAAAATCACTTAAAAGAAGAAAATAAAATGGATACTCAAGATTTAAAAGTGTTAGCATTGAACACGTCAGCATTTACAGTTTCAATGACTTCGGTTGAAGATATACTTAAAATAATATTATTACTAGTTTCAATAGGTTTTACTGTTCAAAGATGGTATGAAATACATAAAAGGAATAAAGATAATAAGTAGTTTATTATTCTGTATTATAATATCTGCGCAAGATATTAAAATAAACGATATAAAAAATTCAATTCAAACTGGCCCTTTGGTTGGCAATAGGAACGTTGGGTTTGGGTTAAAAAATATATTAGAGGAAGTGGTTCAGGATCAAGATTATAACTTAAATGATAGAAGTGAAAATGTTTTAGATGTTGAACTAATTTATTTTGACGTGAAACGTACTCAATCAAATGTTGCGTTGTATAGCAAATCATCGAGTCAAACCGAAATAATTGCTATTGCTAAATACAAAAAGAAAAAAGTAAAAGTAAAAGGCGCGTCAAAAGATATAACTACATCTTTAATTTTATTAAATGAGCAAGGGGAGTTTACGCAAAATAGCGTTAGCGTTGCATTAAAAAAATTATCTGAAAACATTATTAGAAAATTAAAACTATGAAAAAATTATTGTTTTTATTATTACCATTATTCTGCTTAGCACAAGATTTAAAACTTGATCACAGTTATACAAACGCCGAGGATTTTGCGGTTGGTGATACTATAACAATAAAGTTTAATACAATACAGGTTACAGAAAATGTAGATCCCAACTTGTATATATTTGATTATGAGTACAATAACAAATTGCTACAAAAGATTGCTCATAGATTTAAAGTAACCGATAACTCAGCTAACACAAACGCACAAACATCGCTAACACATTGGGACGGTTATAAGTATAAAGTTTTAAGTACTTATGATGAAGATAATCTTTCAGCGCAATATTTACACGGTTGGTTTAATAGAACGCAAGTGGAAGGAGATACTAATTCGTATCCTACAGATAACGATTGGTCAGTAGAAAGGATAACAATTCAAGATGGTGTTGGTATTACATATAATAATACTTTAATTGAAGTTGATTTTAAAATTAAAGATAAGATTAATACTAACTACAGCAATTATAATAATGTAACCCATCTTAACTGGATGAGAGCTGAAGATAATTCAACATCAACAAAATACGACGTTGATGCAATGCAACAAAAAATAACATTATCTGATGTTGAAGGTGGTGATGCGGGTAGTGTTACTATAAATCTTAAAACAGAAAACGACAAACCAACGCATTACAAATACGATATATTAAGTAATAATAATAGTGTAGC
>Ga0247605_1000010_pt1 | contig 20356 bp, 9 predicted proteins | sample 91RmetaT_FD_186074 | JGI IMG/M metagenome (GOLD analysis project Ga0247605, IMG submission 186074) | Metatranscriptome of seawater microbial communities from Monterey Bay, California, United States - 91R (Metagenome Metatranscriptome) | ecosystem: Environmental > Aquatic > Marine > Coastal... | reverse complement strand
TTTAATATAGACGGGCAAGCATATTCTTTTCCAGATTGGGCAACAGAAAGTACCCAAGATCAGATTAAAGATATACTTTCTGCTATGGCAAAACAAAGTGGTGTGAGCGATGCTACACTCAAAAAAATGCTTAAATCAACAGATGATTTAATTGATGCAAACAAAGATGAAAACAAGAAAGAAGAGAAACGTGCCGACGAACAGAAGAAGCGTGACGAAAAAGCGTTAAAGGCTTCTAACGAGCTTGGTCAAAACATGAAAGAGTTTTCTGAGGATCTAAATGATTTTGCAGATAACTTAGAAGCACCTACAGGATTTTTTGGAAGAGTCAGAGAAAATTTAGAATCTGACGGCGAGCAATTAGGCGCAGCAATGGGCCGAGCTGCAGAAATAACTTTAGGTGCAACAGCGTCGGTAGTTGGCTCTCTCGGCGTTGCAACAGGGTATGTATTCAGTCAGTTAAAAGGCGCAGGTGAGACAATAAACAGTCTTACACGAACAGGCGTAGGATTTAACGACACATTTGCAGATGTAGGTCTTACTACTACACAGGCTATTGGCAACCTGGGTGCATTAGGTGTTGGCTTTGCTGGAGCTGCAGAATTAATTAAAAATAGCAGTGCAGTAGTAGCAACACAAGGCTTCGGCCGATTTAATAACTCGATGAAATTTGCAGCAGATGTTTCCGAAGATTTAGGTATGAGCTTCGAAGACAGTATGGAAACTTTCGGAGACGCACTTGCTCGCAGACAAAAAATTGTTAATTTAGGTAACGTTGATCAAAATCGTGTGAACCAAACTATTCGCACAACAGTTAAATCTCAAATGGCATACGCCACAGCATTAGGTGCAAGTACAGAAGAACTACAAGCATTTGTTGACAGTTTAGTCAGAGACAATGGATTACTTACTGCATCATTATTGGGTATGAGCGACACTGTACGAAACGATGTGATTGCAGGTGTCGAGGTATTTGCTAGTGGTATGGCTGCTATGGGCGGCAAAGCAGGACAAGATATTGCATCAGCATTCTTAGAAGCTGGCTCAGCAGGAGCAATTGGATTAAGTGACGCCGCAACTGGCATAGTAACAGCATTGCCACAGATGCGTGGCCCAATGGAAGACTTTGCATCTGCGTTACAATCTGGTACATTAAGCCAAGACGATGCAAATGCTATGGTTCAAAATATGACCAAAGAACTTGGCAACTTGAGCGATGGCGAAAAACAACGAATACAATTATTAGCAAGAACAGGCGATGAGTCTGCTAAAATGATGGCTAATGCTATCGCACAGTTCGAACAAAGTGAAAGTAAACTAGATAAAATTAATGAAGCACTAGGCACCGGCTTTAACATGGATGCTGTGCAACAAGGCACAAATAATTTCAACAAGATAATGGCACAAGTAAGTGGAGGTGCACAAAACGCATTCTACTCTTTATTTGCAAACCCAGAGATACTCGGCGTTATTGAAGAAGCTATGGGCGAAATCATGGGAGCGTTTGGATTTGGTGTCGACAGTATGAGCGGATTAGCTCAAGAAGGCGGAAAAGAACTTGCCGACAAGTTTGTACCAATGTTAAAGAAAGCAGTGACATTTGTTACAGACATACTTAAACAATTTGCTGAGTATGTAGCACCGTTTTTCGCAGAAGACGGCGGCGGCTTAGGCGCACTATTTGCAGACATGTGGGACAGAGTAACAGATGCTGCAATGGGAATGTTAATCAAAGGAGTAGCAGGATTTGCTGTAGCATTATTTGGCTTCTCAGTAGCAAAAGAATTCGGTAAAAGTATATTAATGCCACAACTCACAAAATTTATGGGCGGCATATTTGATAAAGCATCTGGCGCTATGGGCGGCTTGGCATCTAAAGGCGCCAAAGGCGTAATGTCATCAGCCGCCACATTAGGCGAATCTCTAAAAGGCAAAGTCTCATCCGGGCCAGTTGGTGCTGTTACAGAAAAACTAAGCGGCACAAAAGTTGGTAAAATGGCGTCTGACAAATTAGGCGGCATTATGGATAAAGGCAAGGGCATGACTGATAAGTTGTCTGGGTCAATGACCGGCGGCGGCAAAAGCGGCGGCTTCTTATCTAAAATTGCAGACGCTGTTAAAGAGTTCGGTGATAATAAAGTAGTTAAAGGCGCTGCAAGTTTAGCACTACTAGGTGGAGCATTAGCTTTAACCGCAGTAGGATTAAAGACGTTTAATGATGTAGACTTTACGTCTATTGTGAAAGGCAGTGTAGTACTTTACGGACTTGTAGAATTAGCTAAACGAATCGGTAAAGCAAGTACTGACATGCTTAAAGGCGCAGCCGGCATTGCAATACTTGGAGCAAGTTTAATACCTGCTGCATACGGCTTAAAAATGTTCAACGAAGTAGATTTTGCAAGTTTAGCTAAAGGCGGAACAGCACTATTGGGACTTGTCGGTGTTGCTAAATTAATCGGAAACATGACAGGAACACTGTTAAAAGGTGCACTGGGCATTGCAGCACTAGGCGCTAGTATTATACCATTAGCATTTAGTCTTAACTTAATGAAAGATGTTGGTGCTGGTACAATCGGAGTCCTAGCTGCAAGTATGATAACGTTGGGATTAGCAGGCGCGGCAGTAGGTATGACACTGCCCTTAATGTTAGCAGGCTCAGTTGGCATCGCGGCACTAGGTGCTAGTATATTGCCATTAGCAGTCAGTCTTAATCTAATGAAAGGCATCGGTATGGAAACAATCGGTGTGTTAGCTGGTAGCATTATAACTTTAGGCGCTGCGGCAGCCGGATTAGGATTTGGGTTACCATTTATTCTTGCAGGAGCTGCGGCAATTGCTGCGTTAGGTGTAGCGTTAATGCCGTTTGCACTAGGCGCAACTCTAGCTGGTGCAGGCACAAAAGCCTTAGCCGCCGGCTTAAAAGATTTAGCAGATATTCCAGTCGGTGGTATTGCACTAAACTTATTAGGGTTAGGCACAGCGATGACATTAATGATACCGCTGATACCAGGCTTAGTATTAACTGGAGCCGCATTAGGCGCACTGGGTGTAGCACTAATACCATTCGGCGTTGGTGCAGCTCTAGCTGGAGTAGGCACACGATCATTAGCATCCGGTATGACTGAACTTAATACGGTGGATCTACCTAAGATAGCTGTCGGGTTGTTAGCACTAGGCGGAGCAATGACAGTTATGATACCGCTGATACCTGGTTTATTGTTAACAGGTACAGCGTTGGGTGTAGCAGGAGTCGCATTATTACCTTTTGCAATAGGTGCATCACTAGCTGCTGGTCCTACAACAGAGTTAGCATACGCACTATCGCTGCTTAATATGGTAGAGCCAGGACAACTTGTGTCATTGTCTGGCGGAATCTTAGCACTAAGCGGTGCGTTATCTGTAATGGGACTTGCACTACCGCTAGTAATGTTAGCTGGCATGGCGGCAGGACCAATCAAAGAACTTGCGGTTGCATTACTGCCACTGTCGATGGTAGACATGTATAATTTATTATTAGCAGGAGACGCATTAAAATCTCTTGGTTCAGGAATGAGCGCACTGAGCGGCGGCTCATTAATGAGCAGTGTTAAAGATGGTATCGGGTCACTGTTTGGCGCAGACAGTCCAATTGATAAACTTAAAGATTTTATAAAAAATCTATCAGACATTGATGTGCACCCTTTACTAGATGCAGCTTATGGGCTTGACAGTCTCGTTACATCAGGTGAACAATTACCTAGACTTGCTGTTACATTAGCTATTGTCGGCGACATGATAGAACCGTTCATTGACTCAATGGCTAAGTTGGCAAGAAGTCTAGGAAGAATTGGCGATAACCCATTTGCTCCTTTTGACACAATAGACACATATGCAACAAGTATGACAACATTTGCTACAAGTGCAGACCAGCTTACTAATGCACTGGACGCCATCGATGGTGAATATATGGGCGATCAGTTCCTCGCAATAGGTGACGGCATTCAATACATGGTCGAACAGATGGATCAGCTTAACATGGGTGATATGTTAAAACTCGGAGCCATGAAACTGTTCGGACCAAGCAAAGAAGAACAACAAGCAGATGCTGCCGCGGGGATTAAAACGAGAGCAAACAAAGACACAGCGCAAGAAAAATTATATGGCGGGCTCGGATTTGATGGCGACGGCGGATTAACAAGATTGTTAAAAGGGTTAAACCATATTGGTGGACAGGGTGTTAGAGAATCAGATATGTTTGTTGGCGCTCAAACTAATACTTATGCTCTAGCACAAGCTACTAATTTAGAGTCGTATGGTGTTAGCGTTGATAGAGAAGCAATTAAGGAAGGCGGCGAAGTAGGACAATCTGCTATAGCAGACATCACAAGACAGTTAGGGCTAATGATTGATGCTTATAAGATGCAAGAAAAAACAGGCATAGACCAGACTGCTGTGCCTCAAGTAGGCAGAGCTCCAGTACCAGAAACACCTGCTGAAGCGCCAGTGCAAACACCAGTCGCCCAAGCAACCGCTGTAGAAAATATGACACCTCCCGAGAAAGCCGGCGGCTTAACACAAGTAGAACTGTTACAAGAGTTAGTTAGACTACAAAGTGAAAATAACAGACTAGCTAAGAAGACCAAAGGTTCTATCGATAACATCGAAGTTTAACATATCAATAATTTTTAAATAATCCTGTAGTAGTGATAAATACACTGTATACGAAGGATAATTTATGGCAACTTGGCGGAAATATTTTAATAACACGAACGGCGCACTTCCAGCTGGAACTGTTTCCCAGCAGTATGACGGCTATAGTGCAGTACATGCTCGTTTTAGCAGTTGGCTACCTGAAGTATATGCTGGCTCTCCTAATCGTTTAATGCGCTATGTGCAATACGATCAGATGGACAACGACATGGAAGTAAATGCTGCATTAGATATTATTGCAGAGTTTTGCACACAAGATGACGATTACAGTGAATTGCCATTTGTACTAACGTTTAACGAAGACCCTTCCGAGAGTGAAGTTAAAATTTTAACAGCTAGTTTAGAAAATTGGTGTAAGTCTAACGACTTGCGTAGACGTGCATTTAAGTTTGTCAGAAGCACAGTCAAATATGGCGACCAATTTTTTATCAGAGATCCAGAAACGTTTAAATTATTCTGGGTCGATCCAGCGAATATCGAAAAAGTTGTTGTAAACGAAAGCAAAGGTAAAAAAATAGAGCAATACTATATTAAAAACCTAGAAGCAAACTTTGAACAATTAGCAGCAACAGAACCAGCACCCTTACATGCTAGACCATACGGCTCTCAAGGCGGGATGTTGTCTGGTGGTAATGTAGGCTCTTCTAGCAGTAATTTTAATTTGCAGAATGATCCTTCAGCAGGAGCTAGTACTGGAATACCAGTTAGTGCAGAGCATGTAGTACATATCAGTTTAACAGAAGGTATGGACCACAATTGGCCTTTTGGTATAAGTGTTTTAGAGCCAGTATTCAAAGTTTTTAAACAAAAAGAATTATTAGAAGACAGCATCATTATCTATCGTGTGCACAGAGCACCAGAAAGGCGTGTGTTTATGATTGACGTTGGTAATATGCCACCGCATAAAGCACAACAGTACTTGGAGCGTGTAAAATACGAAGTACAGCAAAAGCGTGTACCGAATAAAAACGGCGACGGCAAAAATGTTGCAGACGCATCATATAATCCAATGAGTATGTTAGAAGATTACTTCTTTGCACAAACAGCAGACGGTCGTGGTTCTAAAGTTGACACACTCCCAGGCGGCGACAACCTAGGTGAGATAGACGATTTACGATATTTTAATAATAAATTGTTACGAGGATTGAGAATACCTAGTAGTTACTTGCCTACTGGACCAGATGACGGCTCAGCTCAATATAATGACGGCAAAGTAGGTGTTGCATTTATACAAGAATTTAGATTTTCAAAGTATTGTGAACGATTACAGAAGCAAATTATTAGAAATCTAGACGAAGAATTTAAAAAGTTCTTAGAATGGAAGGGTGTTAGTATTGAACATAATACATTTAATGTAGAATTTACTAAACCCCAAAACTTTAGCAGTTATAGAGAACTGGACTTAGACACTCAGCGAGCACAATTGTTTGGAGCGTTGGAAGCAGTACCTTATTTAAGCCAACAGTTTAAGTTAAAGAAATATTTAGGTCTTACTGAAGAAGAAATGAAGGACAACGAATATTACTGGAAAATGGAAAACAAATATACTTCCGGAGATGCTACACCAGATAATTTAGGGCTAAGGAATGTAGGTATTTCACCTCAACCTACGCCTGATGTGGATTTAGATACACCAATACCGGACGAAGAGATACCGGATCCTATGCTAGGCGCAGACCCTTTAGCAGATCCAGCAGCCGGTACTGGGTTGCCACCCGAAGGAGGAGCTCTGTAATGAGACTAAATGAATTTTATGAACCAGAAGATGACCAATCAATATCTAAAGCGCCGGGAGATACTCGAAAGCCGATATTTACATTGGAAGCATTGAACAAATTGCGCAAATATCGCGAACTAAAGAAGTCAGAAAACATCGAACAGGCGAAATTTGCTGCTATTATGTATGCTAAATCAGCACAATCGGAAACCATATAAATGACCCAACAAAAACTGGCTGTTTGCGGATGTAGTTGGAGCACAAGAGACCCTGTTAGTCCTGGAATAGAGTTCGGTCAGTTAGTTGCAGATCATTATAATTTAGAATATAAGAATTTTGCCTTACCTGGCGTATCTAATTTTGTTATTGCGTTACAGATAGATCAAGCACTTCGAGAGTATAACCCAGACATATTTATAATTAATGCAACGACTGCAACTCGTGTTGAATTGCCTGTATTAAACGGCACACGATATAAGCATAAAGACTTATTAGCTAATTTAAACAAGTCTGTGCACAGTAATAGCATTGGCAGTATATTTGATGAGCAAATAGATTTAGATTTAGCAGACAATCCATTTTATAATGGAGCTGCTGAAGAATCGCTACATTTTTCGTTTAACGAACAGAACCACAGAGTGTTTAGAGACTATTTTTTGCATTTTTATGATGCAGATGTTGAAAAACATAAAGACTTTTATACACTACAGTGCGTCTTATATAAACTTAAAACGTTAAATAAGACAGTTATTTTTTCTCCCAATACATTTGAGTGGGCTGAAGCGTACGACACAAAACCTGATGTAACAAGCCAAGATTGCTTTGACCATAATAACAATCACCAATGGGATTTATCTCCAGAGGAGTTTGTAGTTGGTGGCATAGCAGAATATCTACAGGTTGACACAGACCGGTACGGCCCACAATTGACAGGTTCTCCCGGCAACGACATGAGTCATCATCTAAGCGGTGCAGCACATAGCGGATACGCTAAACAACTGATAGATCATATTGACAACTTTTCTATAATTTAGATAAATACTTTTATATACAATTATACACCTTCCACACATACTGAACAGCGTTGAAAAGCGGGGTTTTTTGCCTGTTTTTGGTATTTAATACACGATACATATAAGTAAAAGTACAGTATAACATCAGTACGTTTGATGCTATATAACAATTTTTTAAAAGGAGCTCAAAATGTCAGAACGCAGTAAACTAGAACAAGTTTTAGAATTCCTACTTGCAGAAGATAACGAGCGTGCCGAAGAGCTACTTCACGAATATGTCGTCGAAACCGCTCGTTCAGAGTACGAGCGTATCTTAGATGAAGATGAAGTAGTAGAATCTAAAGACGAAGACGAAGATGAAGATGAAGCAGTTGAAGAAGCTGTTGAATCAGACGAGGAAGAAGCAGTTGAGGAAAATTTCGCAGAAGTAAGTGAAATTATCGACGAAGCTGATCCAGAAGACGATATGATGGCAGACGTTGCAGACGACGAAGAAGGTGAAGAAGACGATCACCACGCAGACGTTGGCGGCGACGAAGCATTAGAAGATAAAGTCGACGAATTAGAAGACGAATTAGAAGACCTAAGAGCTGAATTTGAAAAGCTAATGGGCGACGGTGAGTCTGAAGACGGTGAAGAAGCAGAAATGGACATGGATATGGACATGGAAGCACCAGAAATGGAAGAAGAAAGCATCGAGTATGACTTAGACGAAGATGTTGTAGAAGAAGATGACGAAGATGACGTTGTAGAAGAAGCTACTAAGATGTCAGATTCAGTTGCAGAGCCAAAAGGCGGCGCAAGCGAAGGTGAATCACCATTCACTAAAGCACCAAAGCCAACTGCGGTACAAAACGGTAACTCAGGCCCAGTCAAAGCAAAAGACGGCGGTTTAGGTAACCAAGGCGCATCTGCAAAAGATCATACACCAACTGACAATATTAAAGTAGAGCCTAAAAAGGCTTAATTTTAAGTTATTAGGAGATTATAGTGCGTAAGTTATATGAATTCATGAGCCCTACTGCTAGTAAGATCGAATTACTAGAGTCTAAAGACGGTAAAGAATTATTTATGGCTGGATTATTCATTGAAGGGGATGTACAAAACCAAAACGGCAGAGTATACCCCAAGGATGAGATTCAACGTGCTGTTGAAAGCGTTAACAGTAGGCTTTCAGAAGGCGAAACTGTGATGGGAGAGTTAGATCACCCTGAAGAGTTGCAGATAAACTTAGATAGAGTCAGCCACATTATTACTGAAATGCATTGTGATGGCTCTAATGGGTTAGGTAAGTTGAAAATTATTGATACTCCAATGGGTAACATTGCGAGATCATTATTAAAAGGTGGCGCAAAATTAGGTGTAAGCAGCAGAGGAAGCGGTAATGTTAATGAATCAGGTCGTGTAAGCGATTTTGATATAATTACTGTGGATATTGTTGCTCAGCCAAGTGCCCCAAATGCATATCCAAAGACAATATACGAGTCTTTGTTTAACATGAAAGGTGGTAGCATGGTACATGCTATTGCTGAAGACTATACACACACCAAAAGTAGTGTAGCTGAAAAGCATTTAAGTAAACAGATCGTTAATTTTATTAACGAATTAAACAAGAGGTAGGAGACTACTATGGCAGTAAACTTTAAAGACCTTATCGAATCGAGCGAGCTTAATGAAGAAGCCCGTTCAAGTATTCTAGAGGCCTGGGAAAGTCGTCTTGCCGAAGCTCGTGAGGAACTTGCATCTGAACTACGTGAAGAATTTGCTCAACGTTATGAACATGACAAAGGACTTATTGTAGAAGCTGTAGATACATTTATCAAAGAAAGAGTTGAATCAGAGATGGTTGAACTTGCTGAAGATAAAAAAGCAGTTGCAGCAGAGAGAGTTACTTACAAAAAAGCTGTTAGTGAACACGCTAAAAAACTAGATAAGTTTGTAGCAGAACAACTTGCTAAAGAAGTCAAGGAATTACGTGACGAAAGAGCAGGTGTACAACAACATGTGTCAAAATTAGACGATTTTGTTGTTGAACAATTGTCAACAGAACTCAAAGAGTTCCATGAAGACAAGCAAGAACTTGTAGAGAAAAAAGTCAAAATGGTAGCAGAAGGCAAAAAACAACTTGCAGAAGCTAAAAAAGACTTTATTAAACGTGCAGCTGACAAAGTTGAAACTGTTGTTAACACTGTCGTTCGCGAGAATGTACAGCAGTTTAAAGACGACATCACAGCAGCAAGAGAAAACGATTTCGGTCGTAGAATTTTTGAAACATTTGCTAATGAATATCGCTCAAGTTATTTGAACGAAAGCTCAGAAGTGAAAGATTTAGAAAAATCTCTTTTTGCAATGAAAAAGGAACTTGCAGAAAGCAAGCAAGCAGTGGAAGACGCAATTTCCACTAGCAAGTTAGTAGAAAGCAAGCTAAGAGTATCAGAGGACAAGTATGACCGTAAGGAAACACTTGATACTTTGTTAAAGCCTTTAGCAAAAAGCAAAAGAGATATTATGGTAGATTTATTAGAAAGTGTAAAGACAAGCAACTTAGAGAAGCAATTCAATAAGTATCTCCCATCAGTACTTGATGGTGCAGCACCAATAGCAGATCGTAAGCCATTAAAAGAATCAGTGACATCAGAACACACTGGTAATAAAACAGTTCAGCCTTCCAGTGAAGATGTTGAACAGGAAGTGATTGAAATCAATCAACTCCGTAAATTAGCCGGACTTTCAAACAAATAATAGGAGTTTTAGAAATGTCAAATTTATTTGAAAGCAATTGGTCAGCTACAAAGGATGCCCTTCTTGAAGGTCTAAGTGGTTCTCGACAGAAAACCCTTGGCGTAGTCCTTGAAAATACTAAAAGACATCTTCAAGAATCTGCGACAGCAGGTGCATCACAGGCTGGCAACATTGCAACTTTAAACAAGGTAATGTTACCTTTAATCAGACGAGTAATGCCGTCTGTAATCGCTAACGAGCTAGTAGGCGTACAGCCTATGACTGGCCCAGTTGGTCAAATTCACACATTAAGAACACGTTATGCAGATACTGCAGCGGGTGTGAATGCAGGCGATGAGGCATTAAGCCCATTCGCTATTGCAAGTGCTTACTCAGGTCCATCTGCTACAGCATCATCGGAAGGTGTTGCTGGAAACAAGATGAGCATCCAAGTATTGAAGCAAACTGTTGAAGCTAAGACAAGACGTCTAAGCGCACGTTGGACTTTTGAAGCTGCACAAGATGCAGAAGCAATGCACGGTCTAGACGTTGAAGCAGAAATCATGCAAGCTCTTGCACAAGAGATTGTTGTTGAAATTGACCAAGAAATCATTGGTTCTTTACGTTCACTAGCAGGCGCTGGCGAAACGTTAGACTTCAACGGCATCAGCTCTGACTATACCCCAACATATGTTGGTGATCGTCACGCATTATTAGCAGTAGAAATCAACAGAGCAGCTAACAGAATCGCAGCAAGAACACGCCGCGGCGCTGGTAACTACATCGTTGTTTCTCCAGAAGCGTTAACTATCCTACAAAGTGCAAGCACATCTACATTTGCTCGTACTACAGAAGGTAGCTTCGAAGCTCCAACTAACACAAAACTTGCTGGTACATTAAACGGTACTATCAAAGTTTTCGTCGACAGCTATGCTGCAGACGGTACTAAGGTACTTGTTGGTTATAAGGGTTCAAGCGAAACTGACGCACCTGCATTCTATTGCCCATACATTCCATTAATGAGCACAGGCCCAGTAATGGATCCAAACACATTTGAGCCAGTAGTTAGCTTTATGACACGTTATGGTTATATCGAACTAACAAACACTGCTTCATCTTTGGGTAACGCAGCAGACTACGTTGATGCAATCACATTGCAAAACGTTGCATTCCAGTAAAATTTAATTTTACGGAAATAAGAGAGCACTGGTTTAGGCCAGTGCTTTTTTTTTGGCTTTCGTATCAAAAAGATAAAAACACATATTATATAAAGAAAGTACTTTATAATGCAGGCGGAATCATTTAATGAGCAATAAAACAAATTTAAATCCGGAAGGCAATTTAGTAGTCAAAGGCGGCATTACTGGAGAATCGTATTTAGATATCGTCAGTGATGTAGACATCGGCGGAAATGCAGACATTGGTGGAAATACGTCCATCGTTGGAAGCACAGATATTAGAGGCGATTTAGTTGTAGGCGGAACACTAGCAGTAGAAAGTACTGACTTAACTACTTTTGCAGGCGATGTAACCATAGACGGAAATTTAATTGCTAAAGGTGAGATTACATTTAGCAATACAACAATTAATGTTGTAGAAACTGTTAACAATTTTGACGGATATATACTTAACGCAGACAGCGACTCTTCCCTTGCATACTTCCAACTTAATTCAGACGTAAGTAATGTTCAATTAGAATACAATGAAAACACATTAACAGTTGGTTATGTTGGCACAACAGCAAATATTAATTTTAACGCACAGATCGTAAATGTTTCCAACAACATCACAGTAGGCGGAACTGCAGATATTACCGGTGCTACAGACATCGGCGGCACATTAGACGTTGGCGGCACATTAGACGTTATCGGAAACACTTCATTAACTAACACAGCAGTTGTTGGAGTAGTAGACATCACAGGTGATGTAGATGTTATCGGCACAGGCACGTTCTCCGGTGAACTAACTGTAAACAATAATGCTAGTATTGTAGGTGATTTAACTTTAAGTAATTCTACTATAGTACGTTTTGGCGGCGGCAATACATTAACTGAAGCAAACTATTTTGGAACAGCATCAACAGCAGATATCTGGAATACACCTAGAAACTTAACACTTAATTTAATCGGTGATGTTGCGGGTAGCGCAACATTTGTCGGAATAGACGGATCACAGAATCTCTCTGTAGATTTAAATACAACAGTCACGCCTGATAACGTTGCTCTTAGTGATGATACCACTGGCGATTATGTATCCACAATGTCGGATACTGCTAACGTACTTGTAACAAACAGTAATACATCAGCTGAAGGATCCGACATAAGTTTGGATTTAAGCGACTCAGGCGTTACAGCAAGAAGTTACGGAGTAGCAGATCAATTAGCACAGTTTAGTGTTGACGAAAAAGGTCGTATAACACAAGCCGCAAATGTTTCTATAGATATTATATCAGGACAAGTTAATGATTTTGTAACAGCAGTTAGATCAAATATTAGTAATTCTACAGGAATAGATTATGATTCTGCAACAGGTGTTGTAAGTATAAGCAATACTACTATTTCTGCAGGAACTTATAATTCTAATGTAAGCGAAGTTACAGAATTTGTAGTTAATGATCAAGGACAACTGACATCAGCAACTACAAATGCAATAGCAATAACTAGCAATCAAATCACAGATTTTAACGCAAACATAAGCAGTTATATCACTGACGGTGTATATGTTACAGAAGCTAATGGTGTTTTAGACATAACATCTAATGTAATTGCAAATGATAGAGACGCTACATTAGCAGGTGATTATACATTTACTGGCAATGTTAATTTAAGCGGGTCTACATTCCAAACACCTGCAAACGTTGCATTACTTGATACTGATCAAACGTTCAGTGCAGACAATATTTTTACAGCGAATGTAGATTTAAGTTCAGCTACAGTAATTGATCCTCGATTAGTAAGAACTGATACTCCTGCTACATTGACAAATGATTATGCATTTGTTGGCAACCTCGATCTAACAAGCACAATTGTAACAGCTACAACCCAAGCAAATGTAGACAACAGCGCAAAAGTCGCAACAACAGAATACGTCACAACTGCGATAGGCGATCTGATCGGCGGCGCCCCACAAGCATTAGATACATTAAGAGAAATATCTGACTCTCTGAACAATAATTCTACGTTATCCAACTCACTTGTTGCATCAATTGCAGCGGCAGAATCTAATGTTGTTACAGTAGGAAATGATAGAATTTCTAGTACTGGCAATATTTCCATGTCGGGCAACTTAGATTTAGGCACAAATTATATTAATAATTTGCAACCTCCTGTACAAAGCACAGATGCAGCAAACAAGGCTTATATAGATGCATCAAATGTCGACATGCAAACTTATGTTGATAATGCAAATGCAGAATTAAAAACGTATACCGACACTGAAAAGGTAGCTAAGTCGTTTAAGATTGGAGCATCGTATTCATTCCTATTAAGCACAAAGTTAGCAAATGGTTTAATTGTTGCTGCAACGGATACTACTAATTTAGCTAATCCTGCCACTGCAAATAATTCAGTAAGTTTCGATAATCTAGACGATGTCCAAAATCTATTTATTAATACAGAAAAATATATCGGACCATATGCTGTATTGCACCAGGGCGTACAAAATATAGGACAATCTAACCCAACAGCAGCAGATCAGTTGAGAGCAGGTAACCTCACTATGTCAGGTTCCTTATTGATGATACCTGGCAAGTCCATTGATCCTAATACACCACCGGAAAGAAGCGGCGTAGCTACACTAACTTCGTTGGGCAATATCATTCATGCAAAAAATAATAATATTACAGGACAGAATTTTCTTACAAACGTACCTACAGTATTCTATAAAGATGCTATTGGTCAAGTAGCAGGTCCAAATTCAGAATCAACGTTGACAATATTCGGATCAAACATATTTATTTCCGAAGGAGCAGTAGATACTAGGGAAATTTATACGGGTGCTGACACAAACGGCACAATGAATTCTGTAGTTGCATATAGTAATGTAGAACTTGGTGTACCTAGATCGCATGTTTTAGACCTGGGATCAAGTACGTTCTGGGTTGGCGACATAGAAAACATCGCCAACTATACTACAGTACTTGATCGAAGCACAGGTTCGACATATACTACAGGTCCACGACCTTTGGAAAGAATGACAGTAGACGGTGCAATTACTTTAGGCGATAGACATCTTCCTGGTGATTTAATAGTTAACGGTACTATTTTCTTTGATTCAGTAAATAATGTGTTTAAAGCAATCGAAGCAGACGGCATAACTGATCTAGTACAAAAAAGTTCAAACGCTACAATTGATTTAGGTAACGGAGCAGGAGATCATTCATCTGCAACAGTAGTAGGTAGCACATATTACTTGACACAAGTATCAGCTGGCACCGGTATGGAAATCACTAAAGATTCCGCAAATATACTAACATACACTGTTGATTCAGATCACGTCAAAGATACAGCACTGTCTAATATAAGTGTCATATCAGGCGCATTGGCATTTAACAGTACTACTGGTGTTATTACTGTGCCTACATCAACTAGTGATATTTCAGAAGGCACTAGCTTGTATTATACAGATGCTAGAGCACGTAATGCGATCAGTGCAAGCGGCGATTTAAGTTACGATAGTGCAACAGGCGTTATTAGTTATAGCAGAGGCCCAGGCGACATTACTGAAGTTACAGCAGGCGCTGGTTTAACAGGTGGTGGCACAAGCGGCGCAGTTTCTTTAGCTGTAAATACAGGCACAGGATTAGAAGTTGTTTCAGACCAAGTAAGAATTAGCTTAACAGGTGTTGCAGCGGCTAGTTACGGAACGAATGCAGCAACTATACCTAGATTTACAGTTAATGGACAAGGACAAATAACAAACGCAAACACTCAACCTATTGCAATAGTAGCAAGCCAGGTTACAGACATGTCTGAAGCTGTTGATGATAGGGTAAACAGTTTGTTAGTCGCTGGCGACAATGTGTCGATCACATACAACGACGGAGCAAATACATTAACTATTGATGCAGATTTATCAGGCGATATCACAGGAGTTAATGCTGGAGATGGTTTAACTGGCGGCGGAAGCACTGGCGATGTAACAGTAAGTATAGGCGCCGGCACAGGCATCCATGTAAACACAGATGATATTGCAGTTAACATGGGTGCATTTGACAGTGATGATTTAGCTGAAGGTTCGAGTAACCAGTACTATACTGATGCAAGAGCAGATGCTAGAATTGCAGCTGCTACTACTACAGATTTAACAGAAGGCACAAATTTATATTATACCGATGCTAGAGCAGATGCTAGAGCAGATTCTAGAATTTCAAATGTAATACTAGATTCAGATACATTTACTGGAGCAACCGCAACTAACATACCATCAGCAGAATCAACAAAAGCATACGTTGATAATGCGGTACTTGGCGTAGTTGGTGGATCGCTAGATTTAAGCAGTAAAGATACAGATGATTTAAGTGAAGGCACAAATTTATATTATACCGATGCTAGAGCAAGAGCAGCAATTAGTGCAAGTGGTGACTTAGCATATAACAGTACTACTGGCGTAATGAGCTTCACTGAAAGAACAGATGCAGAAGTTAGAGGACTAATTAGTGCAAGCGGCGACTTAAACTATAACAGTTCGACAGGTGTTATTAGTTATACTAGAGGCCCAGGTGATATTACTGGTGTCACAGCTGGCAACGGCTTAGTTGGCGGCGGCACAACTGGAACTGTGAAATTGGACATTGCTGGAGGCTACGGTATTGATGTACTCGGTAACAGCATCGAATTGTCTAACTCAGATGTCCGCGGACTGATTAGTGCAACAAGCACCGGAGATCATGGTTCTCTTACATACGATGCAACGTCTGGAGGCTTCACGTTTAACGGTGTAAACTCTAGTGATGTACGAAATTTATTCAGCGCAGCAGGTGACTTAACATATAACAGTGCTTCTGGTATATTTAGTGTTACAACATTCAAGACAGCAGATGCAAGATCTTCAATTAGCGTAAGTGACGCCGGCGGCCTAGGATCAATGAGCTATAGTAGCGGCACTGGTGTCATTAGCTATACAGGCCCTAGTGCAACAGATGTCAGAAGTGCTATTTCAGGCGGCGACGGCATCTCGTTTTCAGGAGGCAGTATATCAGTAGATCTAACTGACTCGGACACATTTGATACTACTAACACTGCTAGTAGGGCAGTAGTTAGAGATGCCTCAGGAAACTTCTCTGCAAATGTAATCACAGCAAACTCGTTTGACGGAGTTGCATCAAGTGCGAGATACGCTGACTTAGCGGAGAAATATGAAGCTGATGCAGACTACGAGCCTGGTACAGTAGTTATATTTGGCGGCGAAAAAGAAATAACAGTAACACAAGGTCCTGAATCCGCTAAAGTAGCAGGTGTTATATCAACAAATCCAGCATATATGATGAATGCAGATGCAGATGGTATATATGTTGCACTACGTGGACGAGTACCATGTAAGGTGATAGGCAAAGTCAAAAAAGGTGATGTGCTAGTAACAAGTAGTACACCTGGCTATGCGCAATCAAGTACACAGCCTCATTTTGTAGGCGCGGCATGTATAGTTGGAAAATCTCTTCAGAGCAAAGACACTGACGGTCCAGGCATTGTCGAAATAGTAGTATAACCTAGCATATTGGTAAGCAATACGATAAATACTCGTATTGCAGCTCTTTACGAGCCCGCAAAATGTATTTAGGGTAACCTAGATGACTATGTAACAGACGTGTGCATAGACTACATTATATAACGTAGACATAATAGGAATATAAAAATGGCCACAGCAATCCAATGGAGACGAGGTACCACCAACCAACACGCAAATTTTACGGGTTTGGTAGGTGAGATCACCGTCGATACAGATTTAGATACAGTCGTCGTTCACGACGGATCCACGCAAGGCGGACATAGACTTGCAAAATATAGCGAAGTAGTAGCAGCTGCAACAGGTGATATCACTGATGTTGTTGCAGGCTCCGGTCTTTCTGGCGGAAGCGTCAGCGGTTCAGCAACACTAGCTTTAGATTATGAAAATATGCAAGGTAACCTTATACCTTCAGCAGACAATGTTTTCAGCCTAGGTTCACCGACCAAGGTATGGAAAGACGTATATGTAGGTCCTGGATCTTTATACGTAAACGGACAAAAAGTACTTGAAGATAATTCAGGAACAATCCAATTTAGCGCAGACAATAACCAGAACATTAGTATTTTAACTACTGGTTCAGGTGATTTAGAATTGACGTCAGGCGGATCAATCCAATTGAAGTCAGACATAGCAGTAAGCGCAGGAAAGATTTTAAGTAGTGCAGGCGGTTTGAAGTTAGGTTCAAATGTCAACATGAACAGCAATCACATCAATAACCTCGATACTCCTGTTGACGACGGTGACGCAGCAAATAAATCATATGTTGATAGTTTAGTATCAGATGATTTTGAAGAAGGTTCAAGCAACTTGTATTACACTGATACTAGAGCACAAGCTGATGCAAACATTGCAATAGGTAACAACACAACAGATAACCTTGCAGAAGGCCCATCTAGCTTATATTATACTAATGCACGAGCTAACGCATCTATTGAAGATTATGTTAGTGGCGGCACAGGTATTGGGTTCTCATCAGGCGTAATTACTTCTACATTAGCACCGTTTGATACAGATAATCTTGCAGAAGGTTCGACTAATGAATACTTTACTGTTGCAAGAGCAGAATCCGCAATTGACGGTCACGTGACTGGCGGCGATGGTGTTAACTATGCAGGCGGCACAGTCAGTGTTGACGGCACAGTTGTTAGAACATCTGGCAATGAAGCAATTGGCGGCGAAAAGACGTTTAACGATGATGTAACAATCTCAGGTAACTTAACAGTTAGCGGCACAACAGTTACAGTTAACACTGAAACATTGTTCTTAGAAGATAACATCATTACTTTGAACTACGGTACTACTGGCTCACCAACACAAGATAGTGGTATCCAGGTAGACAGAGGCGATTCTGCAGATGTTTTCTTTAAGTATAGCGAAACATCAGACCAGTGGCAGTTTACTAACAACGGCGTAAATTACATTAGTCTTGCAGAAGATACTGATGGTCTAAGCGAAGGTTCAAGTAGCTTATACTTTACAGATGCAAGAGCAAGAGCAGCAATTAGCGCAGACGGTGATTTATCTTTCAACGCCTCATCAGGTGTTATGAGTTTCACAGAGCGCACAGATGCAGAAGTACGTGGCTTAATTAGTGCAGGCGGCGACTTGTCATACAACAGCACAACTGGTGTAATTAGTTTCACTAACGACGCAGGTGACATTGAAAGTGTTGTAGCAGGCGCTGGCTTAACTGGCGGCGGCATTACAGGCGATGTTACATTAAACGTTGTAGGCGGCACAGGTATTACTGTTTCAGCTGACGCAGTAGCAGTTGACATGAGTGACTTTGATGCAGATGATTTAGCTGAAGGTTCAACAAACTTGTATTACACAAATGCAAGAGCAGATGCTAGAATTGCAGCGGCTGATACAGATGATTTAAGCGAAGGTTCAACTAACCAATACTTTACTGTTGCAAGAGCAGATGCAAGAGCAGAAGCTGTACTTGCAGCGTCATCAACAGATGACCTTGCTGAAGGTACAAACTTGTACCACACAACTGCAAGAGCAAGATCAGCAATTAGCGCAACTGGCGATTTAGCATATAACAGCTCAACAGGCGCTCTAAGTTTCACAGAGCGTACAGATGCAGAAGTACGTGGCTTAATTAGTGCAAGTGGTGATATATCATACAACAGCACAACTGGTGTAATTAGTTTCACTAATGACGCAGGTGATATTGAGAGTGTTACGGCTAGTACTGGTTTGACTGGTGGCGGCACAAGCGGCGCAGTTTCATTAGCAGTTGATGCTACTTATATTAAAGGACTATTTAGTGCAAGTGGTGACTTATCATATGCTGACGGCGTGTTTAGTTTCACTAATGACGCAGGTGACATTGAAAGTGTTACAGCAGGTGCTGGTTTAACAGGTGGCGGCGCATCTGGCGCAGTTACAGTTAACGTAGGCGCAGGCAACGGTATTAGTGTTGCTGCAGATGCAGTAGCAGTTGATGACTCATATGTTAGAGGCTTAATTAGTGCAAGTGGTGATATATCATACAACAGCACAACTGGTGTAATTAGTTTCACTAATGACGCAGGTGATATTGAGAGTGTTAGTGTTACAGCAGGCGCTGGTTTAACTGGCGGTGGCAGCACTAGCAGTGGCGCAGCTGCGTTTACTCTTAACATTGGTGCTGGCACAGGTATTAATGTAGCGGCAGACAGCATCGCAGTTGACATGTCAGACTTTAACAGTGACAATTTAGGCGAAGGTTCAACAAACTTGTATTACACAAATGCAAGAGCAGATGCCAGAGTTACAGCAGGATTTGCTAGTAAGAGTACTAGTAACCTCGGCGAAGGTTCTAATTTGTACTACACTACTGCAAGAGTTAATGCTGCAATTGACGCTCGTGTAACGAATGGCTATGTAGACGCACTGAATGTAGATGCTGACACATTAGACGGTATTAATAGTAGCTCTTTCTTAAGAAGCGATGCTAACGATACCCACAGTGGCTCAATCACTCCAAATGCAAATAACTCACTTAACTTGGGAAGTTCTTCGTTGAAGTATGCAAACGTATACGCAACAACATTCCAAGGTCAAGCAACATCAGCAACATACGCTGACTTGGCAGAGAAATATGCAACTGATGAAGAACTAGAAGCAGGCACAGTAGTTTGCTTTGGTGGCGATGCTGAAGTTACAGCATGTGCACACGCTTCAGACCACAGAGTAGCAGGTGTTATATCAACAGATCCAGCTTATATGATGAATGCAGCAGGCGAAGGCCAATATGTTGCATTAACTGGACGAGTACCATGTAAGGTACTAGGTCCTGTACAGAAGGGCGATTTGATGGTAGCTTCAGGACACAAAGGCCATGCAATGGCTGATAACGAAGCAGGTCCAGGTAGAATAATTGGTAAAGCAATTGGTTCTAACGAAGACGGCGAAGGTGTTATTGAAGTTCTTGTTAACTTAATGTAAGAATTCCTACTACCTTAGGAACCGTGCAGTTACTTGCACACCAAAAGAGGGC
>Ga0247605_1000008_pt1 | contig 21897 bp, 8 predicted proteins | sample 91RmetaT_FD_186074 | JGI IMG/M metagenome (GOLD analysis project Ga0247605, IMG submission 186074) | Metatranscriptome of seawater microbial communities from Monterey Bay, California, United States - 91R (Metagenome Metatranscriptome) | ecosystem: Environmental > Aquatic > Marine > Coastal... | reverse complement strand
GTAGTTACCAGCGAAGTCGCCTGCATATCCACGTGCGTAGTTACCAACGAAGTTTCCGGTAAACGTTGTTGCGTAGTTTCCTACGAAGTTACCAGCGAAGTTAGTTACACGATCACGTGTGTATGAAGAACCACGGTTACGAGTAGATGTGCGGGTTGAATCGCGTGTGAAGTCACCGACGTAGTTAGTTACACGTGTGCGAGCGTATGCACTGTAACGAGTACGAGCGTATGCGGATGCACGGTTACGTGTGTAGTAACCAGTATAGTTTGTTTCACGTGTGCGAGCGTAAGAGTTCGCAAAGTTCTGTGTGCGATTACGTGTGTACGCAGAGTTACGAGTACGGGTGTAGTTAGTTACACGAGTACGCGCGTAGTTACCTACGAAGTCACCAGCAAAGTTACCAGCGTATGCACGTGCATAGTTACCTACGAAGTTACCTACGAAATCACCCACGAATGTGCGAGCGTAGTTACCGACATAGTTACCAGCAAATCCACGAGCGTAGTTACCTACGAAGTTACCAACATAATCACCCGCAAAGTTACGCGCATAGTTACCGACGAAGTCGCCAGTGAACGTTGTCGCATAGTTACCTACGTAGTTACCTGCGTAAGTCAGTGTGCGTGAGTAGTAACCAGTATTGGTTGATGTGCGGGTAGATGTGCGTGAGTATGCACCAGCGAAGTTACCTACAAAGTCACCTGTGTAGTATAGTGTCGCAGCGCGGTCACGTGTGTAAGTACCTGTCGCAACACGAGTTCTTGCGTAAGCACTATAACGTGTGCGTGTCGAAGTACGTGAGTAGTTACCAGTGTAGTTACCAGTGCGAGTACGTGCGTAGTTACCAGTGTAGTTTCCGGTACGAGTACGAGTATACGTGCCACCGAAGTTACCTACGAAATCTCCAACATAAGTTGTTGAGTTCGCAAAATCACCTGTGTAGTAGAAAGTGCTACTACGGGTACGAGTCGAAGTACGTGTTGACGTTCTTGTAGAAGTACGAGTGTAAGTAGCAGTTCCTGTAAAGTTACCAGTAAAGTTACCAGTATAAGAGGCACCACCCGATTGGTAAGTAACACCATAATGTGATACGAATCCATTCGTGTTTCGCCAAGCAGCACGATAATATGTTACACCGCCAGCAGTCAGAGATGTTCCGCTTCCTGTCATGCCTCCAACTAAAGTTCCATTAATATAAACGGTAACAAAATTGGTTCCACCTTCACTATCCGAACGCCAACCTGTAGTTAACGACCAGTTATTTCCGGAATATGCGTTGGTTACCTGACCACCAGCACCAGTAGAAACACGTGTTGATGTACGTGTTGATGATGTAGATCGTGTAAAGTTACCAGCAAAGTTGCCTGCATAGTTACCTGCAAAGTTACCAACAAAACCAGCACCGTTTGTGCTTACACGAGTAGAGTTACCAGCAACAACTCTATTACGAGTGTAGTTCGTTGCGCGAGTACGTGTGTAGTTACCTGCGTATGAGAATGCACGGTTACGAGCGTAGTTACCTACGTATGAGAATGCACGGTTACGTGTGTAGTTACCCACGAAGTTGCCTGCATATCCACGAGCATAGTTACCAACGTAGTATAGGTTACGTGTGTAGTTACCTGTATAGGTCACGCCTACCGCTGAAGCACGAGTATAGTTTGTTACACGAGTACGACCATAGTTACCTACGAAGTCACCTGCGTAGTATAGAGTACGTGCATAAGAGAACGTAGATGGTCTGCTACGAGTAGATGTACGCGCGAAGTCACCAACGTAGTTAGTGATACGAGTACGTGCGTAAGCTGAACCACGAGTTCTTGTATAGTTTGTTGCACGAGTTCTTGCGTATGCACTGTAACGAGTACGAGTAGATGTACGAGCGTAAGCAGAACCACGGTTGCGAGTGTAGTTCGTTGCGCGAGTACGAGCATATGCAGAGTAACGTGTGCGAGTCGATGTACGAGTTGAAGTACGTGCGTAGTTACCTACGAAATCTCCAACGAAGTCACCGACGAAACCACGAGCGTAGTTTCCGGTGAAGTCACCAAGGAAGTTACGACTGTAGTTTCCGACAAAGTTTCCAAGGAAGTTACGACCGTAGTTACCTACGAATCCGCGAGAGTAGTTACCTACATATGCGCGAGCGTAGTTTCCAACGAAGTTTCCAACGAAGTCACGAGCGTAGTTTCCAATAAAGTTACCACCGTAGTTTCCTACGAAGGTGCGAGCATAGTTGCCCACAAAGTTACCCGCAAAGTTAGTGACGCGATCACGAGTAAAGTCACCAACATAGTTAGTGATGCGTGTTCTTGCGTAAGCACTGTAACGTGTGCGAGTTGATGTACGTGTTGATACGCGAGAGTAGTTACCTACGTAATCTCCAGCAAATCCACGAGAGTAGTTACCCACGAAGTTACGCGAATAGTTACCTTGGAAGTTGCGAGAGTAGTTACCAATGAAGTTACCTGCGAAACCTGTTACACGGTTACGCGTATATGTTGATACACGAGCACGAGAGAATACGCCAGTATAGTAACCAGTGTAAGTCCCTGCGAAGTTCTCTTCACGGGTGCGGGTAAAGTCAGTTGCGTAAGTAGATACACGTGTGCGCGTATATGTTCCAGCATAAGATGAAACACGGTTACGCGAGTATGTTCCAGAATAAGCAGAAACACGTAGACGGGAGTAAGTGCCCGAATATGTTCCAGAATATGTTGAAACACGGTTGCGTGTATAGTCTGCAACGTATGAAGAAACGCGGTTACGAGAATAAGTACCGGCGTAAGATGATACACGACCACGAGTGTATGTTGAAACACGGTTACGTGAGAATGTACCAGTGAATGGTGTTACACGGTTACGTGTATAAACTGAAACACGTGCGCGTGAGTAAGTTCCCGCAAAGTATCCAGTAAACGCTGTTAAACGAGTACGTGCAAACGATGATACGCGAGTTCTTGCATATGTACCTGAGTACGATGATGGGCGAGTACGCGAGTAGTTCCCAACAAAGTCACGCGAGTAGTTACCTACGAAGTCGCGTGAATATGCACCAGTGTAGTTTCCTACAAAGGTACGACTAAATGTATTTACACTATTACGCGTGTATGAAGATACGCGAGTACGAGTGTATGCAGAAACACGTGCACGGTTGTATGAAGATACGCGAGTTCTTGCGTATGCAACATCAACTGGAGTTCGACGTGTGTTCTGTGCAGTACCTACAGGCAACCATGAGCCTGGGACTGTCGGTGCGCCTTGTGCTGTGGAACGCAACTGGTATGAACCAATCGATCCTGACGTAGCACGCATTGACTTAATACGTTGACCCAGTGTGTACTGAATCTGCGCATCCGTCATTTCACGTAGACCGTTGAAACCAGAACCGTCGTAGCTTGTCGCTACTGGACGAACTGGAGCAACTGCCGTCATAGAAGTACGCATCCAAATGTGATAGTTTGTTACTACGGTACCTGCCCCACCGTTACCATGAGTGTCAGAGAATACAGAGTCAATAAACTTTGTATAGTCTGCACTTGGTTGAGTAGCGGACAGTTTGAAAGTACCGATATAGTCGTTCTGTACTAAGTTAGACAGAACACGACCTGCTAGGTTGTCCATATCCCCGTCTACCATTTCGTAGAAGCCTGGGTTTGGATCAACGTCGTAATAACCTACTGGGCGGACAAAGTCTGCACCGGATTCGTCTGCTGGGCCACTCACTTGCTTCAGAGTGGTGGTCACTGAGGCACCCGTTATTTGTGAAGCAGGGTGGGTGCCAGATATTTCATTGTAGTAAGAATCTACAAACGAACCGATTGATTGGCCATCAGTTAAACTGATATTACCAACGTCATTAGAAGCGGCCGCAACTAATGCTTGTCCCACTGCAAAGGATAGATAAAGCTCATCCGATGGAGTGAATTCTTGTAGGTCACCATTAGCATTTTGAAGTTTTAGTGGTATACTAGATGCTGACACGATATCGTCTCTCTTTTAAGTTAAAAGGATTTATTGGTTAATGACAAGAGTTATTTATATAAAAAAAAAGTGCGGGAACCGAGGCATCCGCACTTTTATAAAAATATTTCTGTCAATTATTACTGTGGTGTAGTAGGCCAGTTTAAGTCTAATATACTAGACACCCCTTCCAAGTCTGAAGTGATATCACGTAGTTCTTGTCGATAACCTGCCCATGCATTCTTCATATCAAGTGACAATGGGGCGTCTGGAATCTGAGTCCAATCACAAAGAGTCAACAATCTGTTTCTTTCTATTCGGATGTCCTGTTCCAGAAGTTCTGAGTCCCATGACCAATCACCAGTCTCCGGATTCCATTCCGCATGTTGGTTTGGCGGAAGACCGATATGGACGAACTTATATTCTACCATGTCATAGGTGTATTCATTTCTAAGCTGAGACGGACCTTCACATCCATCCGGAATATTATCTTTTGTTACGTAGACAACAAGACTAATACCATCATCAACTACTGTACCATTTGATGGAGTATTGTATTGAGGGGCACTGCATCTATTGATCTGCCCTGTTCTAATTGTCACGTATGCGACGTAGTCTAACATTTTTAAAAGTCCTGTTACTAATTAAGTTTATTTATATAGATCAATTGTTACCGAAATCACCGCCGCCGCCTGGGGTAGGTGGATTGTAACTACCACCACTTTGTCTAGTAATAGTGATATTACCACCAACCTTCGGTGTCCAATTTCCACCAGTTGCTTTTACTTGTGGAGTAAATGTTTTATTAGAACCTGCGGAAGGTAGATTGTTATTAATTGTTACTGTTACTAAACTGTAAAATGCTGTAGTAGTTGATGATGAAACCGCACCGGATGAGTCCACCATTCGTATCTGTTCACCACTCTGCATTCCAGAATAATTCACACCATAACTTACCTCTGTTGATTCTATTGTTACGGACGAACTTCCTGATAGGGTTGGATTGCTCAATGGATCATTACTGCTTGATGAATCTCCCGCCAATCGTCGAATAGTGAAAGGGGTTGACAACCAAGAATTTCCAGTGTATGCTTCAAGAGTATAATTTGCTGTTGTTGCGCTCGTAGTTCCAGTTCCGCTGGGCAGTCCCGCAGCAACCGTGATTGTGGTATTACCTGAATTGTTAAAATTAAATCCACTTCTAACAATAGTTCCAGAAGAATTTCTTATTCTTCCCGCAACAGTAGCATCACCTACCGAACTAAAAGACGCAATAACATTAGCAGTAGTTGCGTTATTAGCAATATCAACACGGGTGCCTGAAGTGCCCACCACCGTTACAGACAAGTCATCATCATATAAACTAAAAGTACTTGATTGGAATAAATCCCCGTCTCCAAGTGTAGATCCCAGTCTCAGTTCTAGTGTAAAGGTTTCACCTTGCCATCCAATCTCAGAAGTACTATCATTATTTGCAGTGATTGTCATAGAGGTAGATGTTCCACTGAATGTTTTTCCAGTTCCGGATAGTTCTCCACCACCAACTGAACCTGAGTTTCGAACAACCTTTAAGTTGTAATCACCACTTATATTAACTCCAACATTGTATGTAATGCTAGGATCTGTACCTTCAGTTATCTTATTATCTTGACCTGTCGCAAGTTCTATAGTTCCTACAAGCTGTGTAACGCCAGATCCAGATTCATCCGTTCCATCGTCTCCGCTGTCGTCTGTACCGCTACCGTCAGATGCACCCGTTCCGGACGGGACCCCTGTATACATTTTGGCAGAAAATAATGCTACGTTATTAGGGAACCAAAAAATACCAGCACCCCCAACTTCGAATTCAAGAAACCCCTCATAAACGAAAGCACTAGTTGTACCAACTTGTATTCCTCTAATACGAAGACCACCCGAAGTACCGTCATAACCACCATTAGCATAAGCTGAAGCGCCAACGGCAGTATGTTCTATATTCACATAACTATTAGATTCACCATAGGTAAATTGAGTTCTTAAACTATCATATGACCAGCTACCAGATGCGGGAGCAACTCCATTTATACTAAAGGTCTGGTCATTAATAATTGCGCGAGAATCGAATGCAATGTCCTGAACACCATTTACTTCTTCGGTTAAAATCTGAATACCGTGAGTTTCGTTACTAGATAAACCATCACTGACAATCTGACCAACATCACGAACTAGGAACCAATCAAAGGCTACATCCCATTTTTGATAGGCATACCATCTTACATAGCCTCTATTTTGACCACCTATACTTCCTATTCTTCCGCCCTTGAAATTTATGGTTTTCTCATCTTCAGATAGAGTAATATAATAATATGTTGGTCCAGTCCAATAGAGCTGTAACGTCTGGCCACCCTCCGGATCAGTATAATATCTTTGATAGGTTTCCCAACCACCAGGCGGTTCTTGTGGGTTTTTAACAAACAAAAGGTCGTTGGACTGTAATGCGGAATCTAAAGTAATTTGAGTATCATTAGTTCCGTAGTCCACTACGCGCAAGTTTCTTAAATTCTTATCAGTATCTGTTACAAGAAAAGTTCCACCAGCGTCAGTACCCTCTACCTTTAATCCATATGCCATTATCTAATCCTCACTGCGATTACCCATCCGGTCTGGGTGTTTCCCGATAAATTAAAACCTGTAGAGGTTCTATTGGTAACTGACACGCCCTCATAAGACGGAATCAAATTAAAATTAGTAGATTTGAATGTTATCAATACCTGAGAACTATCGTTCGCATCAGCACAAGTAAATGTCGGATTTGAGTTTGATGCTAAATCGAAGTAGGCATAAACTTGAACATTAGTCTGTCTTTGGTTGCTTGACCAAACTACAGAGCCGGTAGTAGGATCATATACTTCTACACCTTGACTCATGACAGATCTCCTAATTTAACCCTTAGAATTCCCGCGCCATTACCACCGGCAGAATATACTTTTACTCCATCTTGACTAACTTCTGTTCGTTCTCCAGAAGTGCCTTGTTTAGCTGAAAGTTTTCTGATTTCAACTTTATCTGCATCTAGTTCGCCCGTCGTAATCTTACCACCATCAATAGTGGTGATGCGGGAACTTTGGTCATCCATGTTAACCAACTCATCACTCAGATTCTCGAAAGTCACTAAACCATTGAATGAGAAATTCTTGAAAGGAGTGCTGAAGTGTAAGTTTCCGTTCTCGGTTGTTGCGTCACCTGTCGCTGTGCCGCCTCCGGCGGTATCTTCAAATGCCGTGAATCTGGCCGCCCAGAATGTTCCTTCAAGATTCGTATCGCCTGGTGGGTTAGCAGACCAGTCGTCGGTGAGATTTACAAAGACTCCATCGGTTCCTGAGTTCCCGCCAGCGCCCGCAAACGTGAATGAATTTGCAGAAGGTTTTGCTGGACCATTTGTCGATCCATCAGCAACTTGATAATAAACATAACCAGACTCAAATCTAGGAGGAACTGTAACATCTCCAGAATCAGTTCCATCGAATACGACAGGAATGTTTTCTTCATCAACCTTCACTCCGCTGGTGTCTGGTACCCAAAGTTCTACATTTATGGAAGTAGTATTATCAGCAACATCCCATATCAATGTACCGTCAGTTGCGCTTTCAACTACTGTATCAACATCATTAGTTTTTAATATTAATGTCGTTCCTGTAAGCGCGATTGCGGGCGCCAGTCCACCAGTATACTTAAATGCGGTAACAAAAAGTTGTGATGGTTCATGTTCAGTATTATTTGGATTAGACTTAATAACACTAGCACTGTTTATTAAACGATATACTGTAGCGGGTTGGCCGGGTGCAGCTGCTTTAATTTTAGTTAGAGTAAATACGGCAGATCTATTCAGGACAGTAAAGGTTAATGTAAATTCATCAACGTTTGCGCCGACGTGAGTTATTGATGTTGATAAATCTGCGGTTGTCCAATTTACATCATTAGGTCCGCTTCCTTGACTGACACCTTCAGAAAGTGATATGTCAATGGTTTCGTTCGAAAGGTCTATTGCATCATCACCGTTAAAGGCTTGCAAAGTGGTAAACGCACCAACGAGAGAATTGCTGTATAGAGTACCATCAAATTGTGCTGTAATAGAATGGTTTTCATTGCTCAAGTCCACAACAATACCAGAACCAGGCTGTCCATTTTCACCGTCAGAAGATACCTTAACTGGTTCCGACCAAGTCAGTGTCGCGTCTGTTCCGGTGAGACCTTTGGTTGTTGCCGTTGCGCGACACAACCATAGAGGATCTTTCGCATCGTTAGATTCTTGTGGGTCTTCTGACCAACCGTCCGTTATGTTTTGGTTTGTAAATACAACGACATCATCGGTAAAACTATATGTCGCACCGACTGGTCCCCACTCACCACTTCCGTCTGCTGCTGGTTTGACCGCACTTCTTTTATAAACAGATGCGGAGAAGGTCGAGTAACCATCCTCACCGTTGTTGTGATCTTCGTATGGTTCGGACCATGTGCCACCAACATCTATAGAGTCGTCGCCGTCGATAGCGAAAGTTTGTTCTACCGCCCAGACTTTTCCGTCTGGAACTAAGGTCGCCGGAATATCAGAAACATGATCATACCACCCAACCGGAGGAGTTACTGAGTTAGGTGGGAATGAAGTGTTGCCTCCAACATTAGCACCTGACAGTTCTTGACTTGTGCCAGTCTTGGTGGTTCCTGCGAAGTTAACAACACCTCCTGTTGGTGGAACTAAAGTGCCTCCATCACTGACCGGAACATCGTTTGTTCTCGTTACGATGACCGCCCTAAATGTCGATCGACCGTCTCGGCCCGAACCACCTGCGGTAGTTGCATCTGCGGTAGACCACTCAATATTACTATCGACATTATTGTCCGCTTCTGTCAATCCCAGAGTACTTGCGACACCAGAGGAGACGTATAGTGTTAAAGGGCCATCATTAGGATCTGGGTCTGGAACATTTCTATACCAACCAGTAGGCACAGTAAACGTCTTAGAACTAAAATCAAAAGTGCCATCCGAAGGTGGTTCGCCTGGATTAGTCGATGCCCACTGATAGACATTTAACTGAACAAAACTGAATCCGTCCTCTGCATCAATCGCATAGTTAAGAACTCGCTTGATATCTCCGAATGTTAGATCTCTATCTTCTCCAAGATACCCGATCAAACTCGCAGTGGTTGTTACTTCCCACAGATCCATCGGATCGTCTAGGTCTAGTTCTGGTGGCTCTTCATACCAAAATGGAAGGCCATCGATACCATTGACCGCATCGGTGTCGGGACCTATAGTTAAGAACTTGTCGTGAGTAAAACTATAAATTACATTATTGTTCGAAAAGTCAGTAGTCGGTCTAGTTGCGGAACGAGCGTATAGTGACTTTCGATATGTCGATACGCTATCTAAAATACCTATTGTAGGTTCGCTCCAGTTTTCATCAACTGCTATGTCCGTTCCCGTATCACCTACGACACTGAACGCATAGACAGATGACCATACATCTCCAGCGGGTTCGCCCGAAGTTGGGTCCCATGTTGGGACTCCAGCATACCAAACGCCGGTGTTGCCGTCTGCGTCATCTAGTGGGGCGGGTATGTCCGGTGCAGTTTTACCAAAGACCTCTTCACCGAAGTTAAAGAAACCCCCCACTGGTTTTGGTGGTGCGGGAAGATCATCACCAATCGACCATCCAGCTGGTTTTTGAACTCTACGATAAACTGCCTTCTCGAAAATAGATCGACCATCTTGTCCATCTAGTCCAGTGCTTGTTTTCTGTGGATTGGACCAAGAGATGCTAGTATCTAATGTCACTCCTTCATCTAATCCGTTTGTAGTGGCGATGCCTGCGCTCACATACAAATCTCCCGCTTGAACGTCCACTGAAGGTGGAGTCAAGTACCAGTCATTTGGTGGAGTTAAAGGATTTTCTACTGAAGGATCAAAATCAAAAGATCCTCCGTCCGGTGCAAGAAGAACTGGCTCACTGCCGTCTTCTGGGGGTGACCATCTACGATAGATAGACAACTGTGCGTATGACTCACCGTTAGAGTTGACATCGATTAGACCAGCCAGTCTATATGGTTCTGACCAATCAGTTGCAGTGATAGTTCCCTGTTGCGATAGGTAATCTCTGAATAGGAAGTTACATGCCCATAGGTCATCGTCGCCAGTTGGGATAGTTCCTTCCCAATCCGATGGTGGAGTTAGTGTGGCTGTAGGGAAGTCGAACGTACCGCCACTAGGTGTCGTCGGTTGAGTTGGAGACCTCTGGTAGATTGTCGCTTGATAGAAAGAGGTTCCGTTTTCGCCTGGGTCAGTTGGACCACCACCGCCACCGCTGGCGTCTTCTAGGTTAGTCCACTTGGTTCCATCCCATTTTAGGACATGTCCGATCAACACTTGAGAACTAAACTGAACGTCACTCAAGTCGTCTAAGTCAGTCGGTATAGATGGTCTATTAGTTAGACTGTTATAGTCTCCATCAAAATCACTTGATCCAACATCACTCTTGTTCGCAAGTTCAATCCATTGTCCACCGTGCGCATAGTATGCGGCAGGCGGGTTGTGAACATGAGCGAACATACCATGATACGAAGATGCATCTGGCAATTCCCCAAAAGTGGCATAGTTGTTACTGTAGGTAATTTTACCATTACCAATATCAAGGTCTGCGTCCTTTAAGAATGCGCGGATGGCTGACTCATCAAAGTGAGGGTTACCATTCAAGTGTTCCGTTATAAGGGCTATAACTTCGTCACGAGTTAGACCCGCATCTAGTAATTCGAAGTTCTCGTTGATCTTATCAAACGCCGCGTTGATATTGTCCGCGAGGTTAATGATCTGTATTGTGTCGTCGCCGTGACTCATTCGTTGTTCTCCACTAGAAGGGTAAGTAATTGTTTGATCTCAGACATCTCGTTCTTCAGAGTGGTTACCTCTTCCGTGAGTGAGTTCATTCTTTCCGTCTCTAGTCTCTTAGCCTCTTTTATTTTTCTCGCCTTTGCGATCTCTGCACGGTTGGTGTTTAGGATCGCCCCTGTCTGTTTGTCTCTTACTAGATTACTGTGTCCTTCGACCTTCTGGTATTTATTCATCACGTTGCCAGTGCGATTACGCGTAAGTCACGAATGCGTGGTGACTTGGATGAGTTGTTTGATTTCATAACAACCTTGACTTGGAACGCATTAAATGGACTAGAGGTTTCCTGTGTGTACTCATACTCACGGAACACTGATATATTATCATCTGAAGGTACTTGACTATCGATAGGCATTTCTATCCAAGAGGCATTGACTAAAGAATCATCATCAACAGAAGTTTTGATATAGACTTCAAACGTTGATCCTGTCGGTCTATTCGCACCGAAGACCACTTTCAGACCGACTGAACTTTCATCAATAGTTGTAGGTCTTGTGGTGTGTTGCGCTTCCGATTGGTCCCCGATAATATTCTCTAGAGCAAGCATAGAAACTCTTTGTAGATCTATCAAAGGAGAGACCCTGCTGTCTGAAGTCTGAAGAGACAAGATAAATTCAATACTGTGACTCTGTTTGTTATCTGTAGTTGCGATAACAGAAGGATGTGATCCTGTGTTGACTTCGTTTAGTACAACATCTTGAGTGATATTTCTGTTATATGAGAGTCCACTTGAATTTGGATTACGACCATTCTCTCCATCCCCAGCATATGATGCACCCTTACATCTCTGTGATGTAGAAGACACAGATGTTCCGTTAGGCATGATAGAGGAAACTTGAGGAGTGAATTCGTCAAACATAACGTTCTGAGTCGCAATGACTGAATTACTGCCACCAACAGAAGTTGATGTAGCTGTAGTTGTCTGACCAGTTACGATAGTATACCCTGTAGAAGTCACGTTGTCAATAGTAAATGTTCCATTTAAGTCGAGACCACCTACTGAAGTAGATCCAGAGAATGTTACCTGATCAAATCTAGTGAAACCGTGACCTTCGTGTCTGACTAATACTCGATTAGAGCTTTCTGTTGTACTAAATGGAGAATCTTCCAAAGATACAGAAGGTAGATCACTGTTGATTAAATGTACAGCACCGGACGCATCAAACTCTGCACGTTCCAGTTCAAACATCAAGTCCTTGGTCTGGTCTGGCGTCCATGTCGAACCACTCTGTGACATGAACAGAGAACCAAGTGAAGGTTGTTTTGATACCTTACCTTCGTTACCACCGATGATAGTCTCGTAGGTCTGTGCTACATATACGTTATACTCAACCGACTCTGCAAGTAGGACAATCGCATACTCTTCCCCTGCGGTTAGATATACTGGTTCGTCAAACTCAACGGTCGTTCCGTTAGATCGGATACTTGCAATGTCTGTGTTAGGTGCGAGCGTGATGTCGTCTGGTTTGACAAACTTTACCGAGCCTGGTACAATAGTAGTTGTAGGTATGCCATTTTCTACTGGTCGAATTTGAACCTGCATCGGAATCGTAGAGTCTTTGCTCTGTACGTAGACGCGTACCTTGGTTAGGAAAATTCCATTTGGGTTCTCTGCCGGATCAACGAAGAACGACTGTGCGAGTGGATCCTTACGACGACGAACTCTTTGTGGTATACGCGTGGTTCTAATTGTGCGTTGGATAGACTCGATAGTTCCTGTTGATGTGTAAGGAGCGGTAGAGTTTGTCAACGACTCCGCAGCCTGTGTTCTTGTCAGTCTCGCATCTGAGGTATTTACGTTGATGTCTAAGATCTGGAAGTCTTGAGTTCCTGTACGGAATCTTAATGCGTCTGTGTTTGGAATTAAGAATTCGCCGACGACTTCACCTCTGTCGTTGGTTGTCAACTGACCTGATCCTACGATACCTGTCGCAGATGATTGGGACGATCCCACTTCGGAATCAGTTGTCGAGAACTCAACGAATGTGTTTGTTGGTCGACACCACGCAGAGACGTTTCGGTTACCGAAGTATGCCCACACTTTCGCGTTCGGACGAAGACCTTCTGCCTTGAATGATACTAGACGTGATCGCATGAATGGAATGACTTCAACACCTGCGACACGTTCTCCAACGAACTCTTGAATTGAGCGAGCAAGAGGTGTCTGTGTCGACACGGTGTCTATCATTCTTTCGAATCGATTGCGTTGCGCTTGTCTGAAGTTACCAATGCCCCCAGGCGCGTTTTCCCATCTCCACAGGTCATTGAAACCTGTTTCAATTGGTGTGCGACGTACAACGGTCTGCATAATTGGTGGCAGAGTCTGTGTCTCTACCCACTCATCACTTGATGGTGATAGTGTGATGTGACCTTCCTGTGTGATGACCGAGAACGGGTTAATGTTCATTGTACTCGTGGCCACGTCTTGTGTTATGAACGAGGCGTGAGTGTATGGTAGAGTTGCGTAGTCTCCAGTACGAGATGAACTTCCTTGCGATTCGTCATGCTTCAGTCTAACTAGATTCTCTCTGAATGATGGTTGTAGTTCTCCACTCGTGGTTTCAACCGACGCGCGATAGTCTACACTATTCACATCGGAGAAGTTAAACGAGGAGAAGTTGTCTGCAATGAATCCTGCTTTGGTTCTAGGGTTACCAGATGAATCTAATACATCCATTGATTGGGTACTAGACTCCAGTAAACTTAGAGTCGTCAATTCGTATAGACCTTCTAGTCTGTTCTCGATCTTAGCAATATCCTTCATGGTATATCGCTTATGGGATTGCTTCTCCATTGTAAGATCTGTTGAATTAAAAGTATATGCGTTAAGTCGATACACATATAGAGGTAAAGATCCTGTTGGGACCTCTGGTGGTCTAGGAGATACTGCTGGTTGACCCTGTATTACTTGTAGTTCTCCAAATCCTACATCACCGTAACTATCAACGACGTTAGCAACCAAAACATCAATACGAGGTAGATAGTACTCTACTTCATTCAAAGTAAGGGAAGATGCATTCTGTGGTAAAGGCATCACCTTGAATGTCCCATTTGAATTTCTCGATGGACGGAAATCTATAACGTCACGTAGAGATTGCGTATTACCGTTAGACATAGTGTAAGATGGTATTTCATCGTAAGTCAACTGGCCTTCTGCTTCAGTTCCATATGATGCCGCAGAGAAGAAACCTCCGGTAGTAGAATGTTCGAAGTGTTTAAATCTAATAGAGACTTCAGCACCATCCGGTATAGTATTGCCTGGCTTTAAGTTAAATCTAACAAAGTCATAGAAGTTGTCGCGTTGACCGTTATCCATCTCATACATGAAGGTGATATCGGAAGACTGATTATTAACTGTTAGAAGTATATTTTCAATCTCATACCCATCTACTACCTGAGACGAAATAAGATCGTATCCACTTGTTACACTGATAGTAGTTGATGTTAAAGTCTTACTCTTATTGCTAGGTTGTATTGTCTGATAATAAAGAATAGTGTATGTCGCGTTCGCATCAAGGTTCTCATAAGTTCCTGATAAGGTTGGGACAACATTCTCTTCAATGCCAACTCCATCTTTAGAAAGAATCCAGTTCTGAGTTTCGCGACCATCAAGGATAGAGATTGTATTATCATCTTCAGGAGACTCTCCTACCTTCACTACTTGTTGAGTGTAAGATATCTTGGTTACAGTACTTCCCACTGGACTCGATTGAGACAATGGAAATAAAAGATTGTTATCAGTAGTGCTGTATATCGTCGAACCTGAATCTGATTCACGTCTTAGTTTTAATACGGACGACCCGTCTGGGGTAACCATTTCATGAACTTCACTGAAGGACACATCAACATTAGTGACCGTATTAAAAATGTATGCTCGGAAGCCAGATTGGTCTTCTTCAATACCACGTAAGAAAGTTGAACCCAAAACATTATTCGGATCACCGTCAGATCCAATTAGATCGAGTTTACCGAAGTTCGCAATATCACCCAGACCAGTTGTTCCAGAAAGGTCTAGGTAAACCCAGTTACCGTATGATGCTGGAATATTATCTAGATCTAGTTTCTTTGAAGACTGTGCACGTGGTACATTTATTTCTGTGCGGCCGATATCTAATCGGTATCCGTCTACGTATGCTATACCTTCAGAGACATCTAGTATTAGTTCCTGATCATTCTTATCTTCGAAGACTGCGGTAAAGTCTTGTACAACATAATCACCGGATTCTTCTTTAGTGCGCTGTGCAAGCAACTTGTTGATACGGTTGTATCCATCGTGACTTGTGACCTCACGAGTGATCTCGCCATTAAGGACACGAGCAACAAAAACAAAATTATTTTCGTTGGACTGTTCGCGAGTGGATGGTGTTAATATAATTTTGTAACGGTGTGCGCCTGGTGAAGTTTGATTTACAACGTCCCCTTGGTTGTCGTATAACTCCGGATCTTCACTCTCTGTGAAAACAACTTCTTCAATTTTGAAACCAATATCGATTGGGGTAGATCTACCATCTGCGTCTAGGTAACTAGTCCCTTCCGGATCGATGATCATTTCACCACCAACCGCATGGACGAAGTGTCCTTGAACAAAGTAGTCACCGGAAGCAAAATATGCCCAAGTCGAAAGACCCGATGCCGCTACCTCTCCTGCCTCAAGGCGATCGCCTACAGCAAACCTTGGTGCGGTTTCACCACCACCTGCACCCAGAGTGTCGGTGTATTGCACGTAGATAGTTTTGGATTCTACATCTACTGAAAGGACCTTTGCCTTAATACCACTCTCATCATGAGTGAGTGTCTGAATATCCGATGGTACTATACTGGTTTCGGTGAATCTAACGAACTCGACTTTATTGTCTACAGTGACGCCGCCTGGTTTAACTAACGCACCCTCTTTGAATACGTTACCACCAAATCGAGAGATCTCCTCTTGGATGATCGTCTGTAGTTCGATTAACTCTCGAGCTTGTAACGCACGACCAGAATTGAATAAGACACGATGATACCCATCATTCTCATCATAGTAGTCACGATAATTAATCTTAAATGTTGTGTCAGTTACTGGTTGTGGTTTGTTATCTTCGATTGCCATGATTTATCCTAGACCGTGATGACTACTTTAATGTCTTCTTGTTGTTCCGCGTCACGACGAATGCGTGGGTGGTTCTCGATGTATAGTACCTCACCTGTGTATCGGTCGATGCCATATGTTACGGTGACGAAATCTATAACTCCAGACTTAGAGCTGTTGCTCACTTGAGTAACGGCGTGGTTAGGACCAAAGGGAGTAAACCCTGTAGTCATATTTTGATGATAATAAACTGTCTTGTCTTTAACTTCATTGACATATGCGACTGCGCCCGTTGACAAAAGACTATTATTTTCTCCGGACGGTGATGACGCCTCAACTAACTCTCCATGATCAAACGGAGCATTGTTGTTTAAGGTGAATGACGATAGACACTTATCACCTGCGCCGGTATAAGGGGTACCATCCTGTTTCTTAGGACCCCTGAGTATACCAATCTGTCGGAATGAGTTTTCTAAGATAAACCTGTTGTTCTCATCTCCGTTTGGTTTGATAGTCATTAGGACCGAACTTGTTTTGAAATCAGATGATGCGTCAGCACCTAGTCCGGTAGAGGTCGTAATAACCGGACGTGCCTTTGCATCGGCCTCGCCCTCACCATTACCACCTTCGATAGTTATTAACGCACGACTATATCCCGATCCGTATGATGTGATTGTTTTTCTAGTTGGAATATCCCCAACAGTTTCACGATATGCTAAATCTATTCTTACGACCTGTCCGTTTGTATCAACAACTGCGGTTGCAGTCGCGTCGGTGCCATCGCCTTCAATCTTTACAACTGGGGGGTTGTTCTGGTCATAACCCTCACCACCATCGGTAACTATGATACTAATGATCTGACCACCGATTGCCTTGTCGGCAACATGCCATTGCAGATCTTCAATAGAATCACCATCACTCAGTTCATCTTCTAATGGTTGTACTGGGATGTGGTTAGATGATAAGAAGGTGTATATATTTTCAGGAGTCAGAGAGAACATGTACTTCCAAGTGTACCCGTCAGATAGAATAAATGGTTTCCACTGCATGGGCTCTGGTGGTTCCAGATTGACATCTTGTTCTGCATCGGTATAGTAGTTTGGTTCTACTGTCGACGGTTGATGGGTACCAGTATCATCAATACCATGTGACAAACAAAGGTATACTTCCTTTGCACTGTTCATGACATAAAATGGGAACTCGCTACCTGTCTGCGAGACGTTATCGTCCCATCCCTGATACTTGTTTCCGTTCGTCCAGTTATATCGGCGAGTGACCATCACCGCACCTTCAACTTTCTTTACGGACTGTAAATTGTTTCTGAACTCTCGTTCTTCTGCTGAAGAATCTATAGGTGCCGGAACTGTATCATCTGAACCAAAGATATCGGACTTGCCGATACCGATGTAGTAGTCAGACTCAGGACCAAGGACACTCGCTAGAAGATCCTTCGCAAGTGAGGTTCGCAATGGTTGTCTAACAATGGCTGGCATTTCATCTTTCCTGAATAGAAATAATATTTCATATTTATAACAATTTATCAAGAACCTTTGAATAAAAGTTCTTTAATCCTTTTGAAGGTGCTTTCGTAGTCATAACACTGATACTGTTGACAGTACCATGCAATGAAACTACGTGACCTTTCTAAATCAAACCAAGACAGATCTCGAACATATAACTTCAACTGTGATAAGTGTCTAAGGTCTTTTGTGATCCAATGGTATTCTGGATAACCGTATGATATCATTGGGACATCATGCATGGCACATTCGATTCCCGCCGTACTGTTCTCTAAGATTGCAACTCTGGTCTTGGGTAAGATATCGTATAAACTTTGGAAGTCATCAAAAACTGTAACTCCATTTTCTCTCCACTCATCTATCTTAGTTTGATACTTTTCCCAGTCATCACATTCTTTCTTGAGAGTTGGATGAAGTTTAACCACAACAGGCTGTGTTCCCATAAGCTCTTCGACAATAGAACACATCTTGGTCCAATGGTTTCCAAAAGACATTTCGGTCACCGTTTGGTCTGCGGGCATTTGTCCTATAACCAAAACATGATCATTTGGAACATCTAATTCTTCTTGTAAGAAACCAAACTCATCTTGTCTGTCCGACCACTTGGATTCTCTATCATTGATGTAACTTACTACGTCAGTATTAAAGAACGACGTGCTGTCATAGTTTTCAAAGTTGGGTTTAGTGTAGGTTATCGACGAGGCCGCAGCGTATCCTATGGGGTCAATAGTAAAGTGTTTGGATGTAGGTCCCGTGGGTTTTAATATAAGGACGTTGGGTCCCCGTATAAGTCCTCTCGTGTTTAGTTCTTCTAAAAACGTGTGGTTGTAAATATAAAGATCATCGGGGTTGTCTACAATTCCCTGTTCCGTCATGTGTTGTAAACTGGGAGAGTCTATATAAGGACTTCTATTTACTGTGTATCCAAGATTAGAAAGAGCGAGGGTTACATAACAATACATCTCCGCCCAGTTTCCATATATGACGGGGTACTTATACGCGCATAGGTTTGCTATCATTTGGTATCCATAAAAAATGGGGGGAATTACACCCCCCGTTATCAATTATGTCGGTGCATTGAATGTACTACTTAGGTTTCCAATAACTACTCTTTTATCACCACCTTCGAAGATTGCCATACCGTTTTCATTTAGAACGGTACCGTTACCAGCTGTCGTGGAGAATATCAAAGCGCTCGCACTTAGGATACCCGAACCATTGCTGGTTCTTTCTGCGAAGTTCACATTAGCACCAGGCGCACCAGTCGCGGTTGCTTGGAATACTCGACCGTCAGCAACATACCACACCACGTCTCCCGAAAGAACTTCATTTCTACTTCCGAAGTTTCTCACTGTTGCGGATAGGGTGGCGTTAGATGGATTGTTTCCGCCTAAAGTGGTTTGTGTTTGGAAGACAACCGCATTACCTACATTACCAACTGGACCTTGAGCTCCACGTGTACCTGTTAAACCCTGTGGTCCTCTCGAACCGGCAGGACCTCTTGAACCTTGTGCTCCTCTTGATCCCTGTAGTCCCTTAGTACCCCGTATACCCTTTGTACCTTGATCACCCTTCGGTCCCTGTGAACCTTGTGGTCCTCTTGATCCCTGTAGTCCCTTAGTGCCTCGTGGTCCTTTCGATCCGGTTGCTCCTCTTGATCCCTGTAGTCCCTTAGTTCCCTGTAGACCCTTTGTACCTCGATCACCCTTAGTACCCTGATCACCTTTAGTACCCTGTAGACCTTTTGTACCTTGATCACCCTTCGGTCCCTGTGAACCTTGTGGTCCTCTTGATCCCTGTAGTCCCTTAGTGCCTCGTGGTCCCTTAGTGCCCTGTAGACCCTTAGTACCCTGTAGACCCTTTGTACCTCGATCACCCTTAGTACCCTGATCACCTTTAGTACCCTGTAGACCCTTTGTACCCTGATCACCTTTAGTACCCTGTAGACCCTTTGTACCTTGATCACCCTTCGGTCCCTGTGAACCTCGTGGACCTTGAGAACCTTGTAGACCCTTAGTTCCTCGTGGTCCTTTCGATCCGGTCGGACCTTTTGGTCCTTGAGAACCAATTGTACCGCGAAGACCTACTGGACCTTTTGTTCCTGTTGGACCTTTTGGACCCTGTGAACCAATAGTGCCGCGCAGACCTACTGGACCTCTGGTTCCTGTTGGACCTTTTGGTCCTTGAGAACCAATTGTACCGCGAAGACCTACTGGACCTTTTGTTCCTGTCGGACCTTTTGGTCCTTGTGAACCAATAGTACCACGTGGCCCCACTGGACCTCTGGTTCCTGTTGGTCCTTTAGTTCCTTGATCACCTTTAGTACCACGTGGACCTACTGGACCCTGTGTTCCTGTTGGTCCTTTAGTTCCTTGATCACCTTTAGTACCGCGAAGACCTACTGGACCTCTTGTTCCTGTCGGACCTTTTGGACCTTGTGAACCAATTGTACCACGCGGACCCACCGGACCTCTGGTTCCGACTGGACCCTGTGGACCCTGTGAACCAATAGGACCTCTGGTTCCGACTGGACCTTTAGTGCCTTGATCGCCTTGAGTACCGATTGGACCAATAGGACCTCTAGTGCCCACTGGACCTTTAGTTCCTTGATCACCCTGAGTACCTTGTGGGCCAATAGGACCTCTAGTGCCCACTGGACCTTTAGTTCCTGTCGGACCCTGCGGTCCTTGTGAACCAATAGTACCTCTGATACCTTTAGGACCTGACGTTCCCTGAATACCTTTAGTTCCCTGTGGTCCAATAGTGCCTCTGATACCTTGAGGACCTGACGTTCCCTGAATACCTTGAGTTCCCTGTGGTCCAATAGTACCTCTAATACCTTGCGGTCCTGCGGTGCCCTGTGGACCTTGAGTCCCTTGTAGACCGATAGGACCTCTCGAACCAACTGGACCCTGCGAACCCCGCAACCCCTGTGGACCTTGAGAACCTTGTATACCCCTAGTACCAACTGGACCTTTAGTTCCTTGATCACCCTGAGTACCTTGTGGACCAATAAGACCTCTAGTACCGATCGGACCCTTTGGTCCCGCACTACCCTGTGGACCTGCGATACCCTGTGGACCACGTGTTCCTATAGGACCCTGTGTACCTTGAGGACCTGCTGTGCCCTGCGGACCAATAGTACCTCTAATACCTTGAGGTCCTGTCGTGCCTTGAATACCTTGTGTTCCTTGAGGCCCTTGCGTTCCGCGTAGACCTACTGGACCTCTTGTTCCTGTTGGACCCACTGGACCTTGTGAACCAATAGTACCTCTGATACCTTGAGGACCTGACGTTCCCTGTGGACCTTGAATACCCTGAGTACCTTGTGGTCCTGCCGTGCCCTGCGGGCCTGGTGATCCTTGTGGACCTCTAGTCCCAGGCGGCCCTGGCTCTGTTCCTGCTGGACCTGCTGGGCCAGGATCCCCTTGAGGACCTCTGGTACCTGCCGGTCCTGGCTCTGTTCCTGCTGGACCCTTTGGTCCCGCACTACCTTGTGGACCTATGGTTCCTTGTAAACCGACAGTGCCTTGCGGTCCTTTTGGTCCCGCACTACCTTGTGGACCTATGGTTCCTGTTGGACCTGTTGGACCCGCTGGACCCTGTGGACCTGAATCACCTTTAGGTCCTTCTGTACCAACTGGGCCTTGTGGGCCGACAGTACCTGAAGGTCCTTTTGTTCCTTGTGGTCCTTCTGTTCCTGCTGGTCCTTTTGTGCCGGCTGGACCTTTAGTTCCTGTTGGACCCTGCGGTCCCTCTGTTCCAGCTGGACCCGATGGACCAACTGGACCTGTTGTTCCTACTGGACCCTGTGGCCCTTCTGTTCCTGCAATTCCCTGCGGACCAACCGGACCCCTTGGACCCATAGTTCCCATCGGACCTTCTGTACCCGTTGGTCCCTGTGGTCCTACTGGACCTGCTGAACCTTGTGGACCCTTTGGTCCTTCTGTACCCGTTGGTCCCTGTGGTCCTGTTTGACCTGTTGGTCCTTGAGACCCCTGTGGTCCTTCTGTACCCGTCGGGCCCTGTGGTCCTACTGGACCTGCTGAACCTTGTGGACCCTGTGGTCCTTCTGTACCCGTTGGTCCCTGTGGACCCAGTGGACCTGTTGGACCTGCTGAACCTTGTGGTCCTTCTGTACCCGTTGGACCCTGTGGTCCTTGTGTACCAACCGGACCCTGTGAACCTTGTGGTCCTTCTGTACCCGTTGGTCCGATAGGACCCAGTGGACCTGTTGGACCTGCTGAACCTTGTGGTCCTTCTGTTCCTGTTGGACCTATTGGCCCTTGTAAACCAATTGTACCCTGTGGTCCTTGTGGACCCTCTGTACCTGTTGGTCCGATAGGACCCACTGGACCTGTTGGACCCTGAGAACCTTGTGGTCCTTCTGTGCCTGTCGGACCTATCGGTCCTACTGGACC